>Ga0315280_10001131_pt1 | contig 47140 bp, 39 predicted proteins | sample YL17G06_40_MG_FD_203697 | JGI IMG/M metagenome (GOLD analysis project Ga0315280, IMG submission 203697) | Sediment microbial communities from Yellowstone Lake, YNP, Wyoming, USA - YL17G06_40 | ecosystem: Environmental > Aquatic > Freshwater > Lake > Sediment | place: USA: Wyoming | collected... | reverse complement strand
CGGGCTTGATGGATCAACCGTTTGCGGTCCCGTGGTGGGACGGATTATCCTTGAGACTGACGGCCCGAGATGCCCTCAAACCCCGCCAGACTTAGGCGAATAGTTGTCCATGGAAATCCAGGCTAGTCTTTCTAAGACCTCAATGGCTTTCGCATAGTTTTGCTCCCCTTTTACTAGCCAGATGGCTTCGATTGGCAACCGCTCATTATCAGGAAGACGGTCGCTCAGATCAAGGGCCTTCTTGTAGTTTTTTCGCATCTCAACTATATGCCCAAGATAACTGTGCGCAACGCCCATTGATCTGTAAGCCATGGCGAATTCGGGGTCTATTGCCACCGCTTTCTCCATGCAGGCGATGGATTGTTCCCATTCCAGCTTCGCGTGGAGTCTCCGGCCTTCGATGTAATATTTGAGGGCCTCGGGAGAGGAGGTTGTGACCTTGCCAGCCTCTTTTTCGAAATCGCTGGAAATTTGAGCTGCCGTGAGGTTGAGCCCCTCCTTGACCTGACGCGTCAGCTCATCTACCTTGCCGATAATATCTTTCTCGTCGCGGGCTTCAAGCCGGAGCGCGGTCGGGCTTTCGCCTGTGCCCGGCTTCTGGAGGCCGGCCGTGATGATGAAACTCTCCCCGGCTTTGATATAGCTGCCCCTCAGGACATGTGTAGCCCGGGTTTGGGCGGCAATCTTTTCTATATCCTCGGAGGAATATTTCCGGGCATCGGCCAAGCCGAGCCGCTTGAGAATCGTGTAGAGTTGGTCGCTCGTTACTACCCGGATATACCTCGACTGGCTAAGGGCTTCAATAAGCAGCTCGGTCAGGCCATCGCGCCAGTTATCTAACTTCGGGTCTCCTGATTTGTTCTCGAAATAGAGGACGGCCAGGATGGGCTGGCCGGAGGCAGAAGGCGATGGGGCAGTCTTTTTTGAGCCAACGACGCGCCAAAGGATGATGCCGGCAACGACGAGAATCAGGAAAATTAAGCCGGGAACCAAGAGCCTTTTCGGGGTAAGCTTCAGAGTGATCTCTCTTGAGGTGATCGGCTTTATATCAGGAAAGATACGCTCTGTGGTCGGAATGCCCTTTTCGATCTTCTCCAGCTCGGAATGGACGTCGGAGGCGCTCTGATATCGCTTCGTCTTATCTTTTTCCAGACATTTCAGGATAACCCCGCTCAGATCGTCGGGAATAAGAGGGTTGAACTGTTTTGGATTTTTGGGGACTTCCCCCTTGTGCTTCATCGCAATGCTGAGGGCCGTCTCCCCTGTGAAGGGCACCTGGCTTGTCGCCATCTCATAGAGAATGACTCCCAGGGAATAGATATCAGAGCGATGGTCGACCTCTTTGGCTTCGGCCTGCTCCGGACTCATGTATTCGGGCGTTCCGATCATCACCCCCGCGCCCGTTATCCCCTTATCCCTGAGCGATCGGGCGATCCCAAAATCCATGATCTTGGCATTCCCGTTCTTGTCGATCATGATATTCTGGGGTTTCAGGTCCCTGTGGACAACGCCAAGGCTGTGGGCTTCGGCCAGCCCGTCACAGACCTGCTTCCCGACGCTCAGCAGCATGCCCAGACTTAGGCTCCCGGACATGTGGATCATGCTCTTCAGGTCTTCGCCATGGACGTATTCCATGGTGATGAAATGGGCCCCTTCCATCTCGCCTAAGTCGAACATCCCGCAAACGTTCTTGTGTCTAACCTTGCGGGCGAGACGGAGCTCGTTGTTGAATCGCTCGATGGTCTCTTTGTCGGATGCAACTTCTGGCTTTATGAGCTTGAGGGCGACCTTCTCTTTGATCTTGGTATCAAAGACCTTGTAGACCTTTCCCATGCCTCCTTTGCCCAGCTCCTCGATGACCTGGTAGCGTCCTGCAAAGGTCGAGCCTGTGGATAAATCTTTTATGGGCGTTTGAAGGGTTTCCGTGGGCAACGGCGGGGCTTTTTCGGAGGGCGGAAGCTGGGCTCCGCATATGCCGCAAAAGAAGGTATCGGAAGGATTATCAAAATGACATTTTGGGCACTTCATGTCCCTGCTCTTATGAGATTTTGTGATTAGAAAATATCAATAAATGAGGCGGAAGTCAAATAAATAAAGAAAAGCCGTCGAATTTATCAAGGGAAATTCTTTCTCTTAAAGGGAAAATTGGCTCCTCGGGCAGGACTCGAACCTGCAACCTATTGGTTACAAGCACTCCCAGAATTTCTTCTGGGCTTGGACTATCTCTTCACCCGCCCCATCTCTTGGGCTGAGGGTGTCGGGCGCTTCCCCTGGGCCTTAGCCATAGGGTACGAGCTTACGCTCTAGTCTCTGCACCTTCCTTGTTCTATTGAATAAGAACAAGGCTTGGCTCAGGATTACCATTCTCCGCAACCTGCGGAGGGCAGGCTTCCCTGAGTTCACCCGATTTTTCATCCACAATTTCTCGTGGAAGCTGCAAATTGATTTTACAGCCAACCGCTCTGCCAATTGAGCTACCGAGGAGCAAAACACTAATAATGTAGCACTATTCTTCTTTAATATCAAGGACGAAAGCGAGCGCTGAAGCTCTCAAATGCCCGGGAATATCTTTTTTATCGCAGACAGCGATTCCGGGGAAAGGTCGTTGAGCCCGACGTTCTCCCATTTGGCATAGGATATCCGCCATTCCTCGCCCGTTTTACTCAATTTGAGGTCGAAACGATAGAAATCCCCGAACGCTTTGAACAGCTTGCGGAAGACCTCGGCCGCGCCCGAGGATAGTACGACTTCGGTCTGGACCGAGGCCTCCCCGTTCTTGATCTCATCGATTCGCGTCCCAAGGATATGCAAGACGATCCCGCGGTAGTTTCGGAAATAATCCCTGACCATCCCTTCCGTTTCCTTCTTGCCGCGGTTTTGAAAATCCTTATAGTCCTCGTCGACAAAGTTCATCAGGCCGCTCGCATTCTTATCTTCGACAAGGCTCCCGATCCGCTCGATGAGTTCAAGGATTCGCGCCTGATCATTTTTGGGACGGCAGGCGGATAAAATCCATCCGGCGGACGCCGCCAGCAGAAACGCAGAAATCCAATACTGGTGTTTCCTCATCGAAGGAGACTCCCCTATCTTACTGAAACCTCCGACGGAATTCCAGGAGCACGGTCGACCGCCCCGTTTCTTTTGACAAAAAATCGCCGCTGTGCTATTTGTGTTAACTCCTCACAAAATGATTTGTCCCGCAGCGAGTTTGTTAAAGGAACGACGATGGCAACACCGATGGAACGATGGGTGGAAGAACAAGCCCGTCTGACCCAGCCCACGCGGATTTACTGGTGTGATGGCTCGGAGGGTGAAGCCCGCCGCTTGATCGAAATGGGGATGAAGGAAGAGAATATCGGCCAGTTCAGCATTTTCCAGGAGCTGAACCAAAAATCTTGGCCCAAATCGTACCTCCACAGGAGCCATCCGACCGACGTGGCCCGCACCGAGCGCCTGACCTTTGTCTGCCATAAAGACCGGGAAACGGCCGGTCCGAATAACAACTGGATGTCGCCTCGGGACGCCAAAGAGCTGATGAAGAAGCTCACCAAGGGCTGCATGCGGGGCAAGACGATGTACGTCCTTCCCTACATGATGGGCCATCCGGATTCGCCTTATGCCAAAGCCTGCGTCCAGCTCACGGATGTCTCCTATGTCGCCGTCAGCATGCGTATCATGACTCGCATGGGGAAAAAGATCGTGGACAAAATCGGAAGCAGTGAGAACTTCGTCAAAGGGCTGCACTCGGTCGGCGATTTTGACCCTAACAAGCGTTATATCATGCATTTCCCCGATGAAGACATGGTCTGGAGCATCGGTTCGGGCTACGGCGGAAATGCCCTGCTGGGGAAAAAATGCTTTTCACTGAGGATCGCCTCCTGCCTCGGGCTGAAGCAGGGCTGGCTGGCCGAGCATATGGTGATCATCGGGATTGAGGATATCAAAGGAAACGTGACATACGTGACGGCGGCTATGCCTTCGGCCTGCGGCAAGACAAACCTGGCCATGATGGAATCGGCGCTTCCGGAATACAAGGTCTATACCATCGGCGACGATATCACCTGGATGAATATCGGCCCGGACGGACGGCTCTATGCCATCAACCCGGAATCCGGTTTTTTTGGAGTGGCTCCGGGGACTTCGATGAAGACCAACCCGAACATGATCCGGACCTTGAAGGCGTCCAATTATTTCCCAACGATCTTTACGAACGTGGCCTTGGACCAGGACACCAATGATCCCTGGTGGGAGGGGCTGGAGGGACCTCCGAAAAACCTCCTCGATTGGCAGGGCAAGCCATGGGATGCCGCGTTGGGGACAAAGGCCGCCCATCCCAATTCCCGGTTTACCGTGTCCCTCTACAATTGTCCGACTTTGTCCAAGCAATTCGACAACCCTCTCGGCGTCCCGATATCCGCTATTCTGCTGGGAGGGCGCCGCTCGCATCTCATTCCGCTTGTCACGGAAGCCTTTGACTGGCCTCACGGCGTATTTATGGGGGCCCGGACAGGGTCGGAGACGACGGCTGCGGCGGCCGGCAAGGTCGGAGTGCTGCGCAGAGACCCGTTCGCCATGCTCCCCTTTTGCGGCTACAACATGGGCGACTATTTCCGCCACTGGATCAACATGGGGCGGCTCCTCACCCGGCCACCCAAGATTTATTCCGTCAACTGGTTTCGTGTGGACGAGAACGGCAAATTCATCTGGCCGGGCTTTGGCGACAACATGCGAGTCATGAAGTGGATTATCGACCGGGTCAATGGTCGCAGCGGCGCCAAGGAGACGGCCTTGGGCTACGTGCCCGATCTCAAGGATTTGAACATGCAGGGCCTGAACATCCCAAACACTAGTCTGGGAAAGTTATTCGAAGTCAAGCCGGCCGAATGGCTGGACGAGGTCAAGGACATTAAAAAATTCTTGGACCAGTTCGGCCGCCATATCCCCTATGAAATTTCGCAGAATTACAGCCGGCTGGCCGATCGATTGAGTCAGAACCGGTAGCCGGCCTGCTTGGCGACTTTACGGTAGTCTTCCCCCCAGATTTCAACCACCTTGCACATCTCATAGATCCGGGACCTTAAGCGGACCCCGATGCGGTCCAGCAACGTGTCATCGCCTTTTTTGAAGAAATCACTTTTTTTGAAATAGGACTGCCGGGTGTCTTCCTCGTCACCGCTGTCCAGATAATTGGATGTGAAGATGGTCAATTTTTTATGATTGTAGCGATGGTTGATAATGTAAAAAATCGTCTCTTCCACCCAGGCCGAGGACCGCTTGGCACCCAGCTCATCCAGCACAAGGACTTCGTTCTCGAAGACGGGCGCCAAGACATCCGATTCGGAGACGACCGAGTCCGGCGTGTATGTGTTCTGTATGTCTCGGATTAACTCGCGGAAATCATAGAATGAACAGGGAATCCCCTTTTTCTGGAGGAGCTCGCGGATGATGGCCACCGCCAGGTGGGTCTTCCCCACCCCGCAGGGCCCGATCAAGAGAAGTCCGATCTCTTGAGCGGGATAATTTTTCACAAATTGTTTGGAAATTTTCAGGGCATCCCGGTGCGAATCGTTATGGACCTCAAAATTGTCCAACGAACAATTCTGGTACCGCCGCGGGATGTTCGCCTTCTCTAGGAGAATTTGTCCTTGTTTGTCAAGGACGCACTTGCATCTTTTGGCGATCGCCGCCGCTCCTTGGGGTTCCTCCAGAACCCAGCCCGTGCCGCCGCATACCGGACAATCTTGCTCGGCCATCAGTTTAAATATCCTCTGAGCTGCTGGAGCTTATGCGACCGGGACAGCCTTCTCATCGCCTTTTGCTCGATCTGCCGGATCCTCTCCCGGGTCAGATGAAGCTGGTCGCCGATCTCCTGCAGCGTTCGAGGCTGGTCGTCGTCCAGCCCGAACCTTAATTTTAACACAACAGCCTCTTTCTCATCCAACTCGCCCAGCATTTCACGGATTTCGTGTTGAATAGAGGCCTTAATGATTTGGTATTCCACGGAGGGGTTGATTTCGTCGCTGATCTTCTCCTCCATGTCCATGTCGTCATCGTTGAAACGGTCGCTCAGGGAGACTTCGTGCTCTTCCAGCATTTCCAGGTCTTCCACGTCTTCGACCGAGATCCCCATGCTCCGGGCGATCTCCTCACGCGAGGGATCCTTCCCCAGCTCGGCTTTGAGTTGGGCTGTCTTCTTTTTCATCTGCAAAACTTGGTCCGAGAGCTTCTGGGGGATATGGTAGATTCTTGAGTATTGGGTCAGGGCATGGATGATCGCCTGCCGGATCCACCAGACCGCGTAGGAGATGAACTTGACGTTGCGACGGGGGTCGAAGCGCTTGGCGGCTTCAATCAGGCCCAGATTGCCCTCGTTAATCAGGTCGAGCAGCCCCAAACCCATTCCCTGATATTTCTTGACATAGGACACGACAAAACGTAGGTTGGCCTCGATGAGCTTCTTGAGGGATTCCTTGTCTCCTTCGTGGATGCGCTCGCCGAGATGTTTTTCCTCGTCCTCCGAATACATGGGAATCTTGGAGATCTGTTCGAGATAAAGACGCAGATTCCTGGATTCAAGGTAATCCTGATATTCCATGGTCTAGGCGTCTTTTTTTTCGAACCTGACGATTTTCCTGTGGGCAATCGGCACCAGGCTGTTCCGTTTATTCTCAAACTCCTCCTCTCGCCCTGAGACAAATTCCTGTTTGACATATTCGAGAAACTCATTCACCCCGGCCTCGATCTGCTGGATCTTTTGTCTCATATTGAGGATCACTTCCACCCCGGCCAGGTTCACGCCCAGGTCGCGGATCAGGTTCAAGATAAGCTCGAGCTGCTTGAGGTCGTCATCGGTATACAGGCGTGTGTTTCCTTCGCTCCGCGAAGGCGTCAAAAGACCCTCCCGCTCGTACAAGCGGAGCGTCTGAGGGTGGATGCTATAGCGCTTGGAGACGCTGCTGATATGGTAATAGCTTTTAGCTTGAGTGGCTTCTTTTTTTCTTCTCATGTCAGTGGACTCCCATGTCGGTCCTGGGATTCTCCCCGGCGATTTTTTCCAGCTCTTTCATAAGCTCCCGGACTCTTTGATCGGCAAAGGGCGGGGGGACGATCGTGACTTCCACAAATTCATCACCTTTCGCCCGCCGGCCCGAGAAAGGCACGCCTTTCTCCCGGAGCCTGAACTTCTGTCCCGATTTCGTTCCCGGCGGGATCTTGATCGTCGAGGCTCCTTCGAGCGTCGGCACCTCGATCTTAGCTCCCAGAGTGGCTTCGGGCACCGTGATCGGCACTTTCACATAGATATTCGAGCCTTCCCGTTTGAACAGGTGATGCGGCGTGACCTCGATCGTGATATAAAGATCTCCCGGAGGACCCCCGTTTCTCCCGGCGTTTCCTTTCTCCGGAATCCGGACTTTGGACCCGTCGTCAACGCCGCCGGGGATTCTGACATTGATCAATTCCGTCTTTTGGGTCAGGCCTTGGCCGCTACAGTCTGGGCAGTTCTCACCGGCCGCCGCTCCGCTGCCTCCGCAGGCAGGGCAGGCTGATGAAAACTTCATAAATCCCCTCTGCATGAAAGCCCGGCCGCTTCCCCCGCAGCTCGGGCAGGTCCTTTGTCGCCCGCCCATCGCTGTTCCCAACCCCTGGCAGCTCGAACAACTCACCATCCGGGTTAGTCGGATCTTGGTTTGGAGGCCCCGGACGGCATCCTCAAAACCGACCTTCATGGTGTAGATCAGGTCCTCGCCGCGCTCCGGGTGGATCCGGGTCTGGGACGCCGCCGCCCCGCCGCCGAAGATGCTTTCAAAAAAATCCCGGAACGAGGAGGTGCCGGATCCTGAGAAATCGAAGCCTTCAAAACCAGACCCAGAGGGCCCCTGTTGGCCACCCGGACGAATATCCCCGGCAAAGCCGAACTGGTCGTATTGACTCTTTTTCTTGGGATCGCTGAGGACGGAGTAGGCTTCTTGGATTTCCTTAAACTTGGCTTCCGACGACTTATCCCCGGGATTGAGGTCCGGGTGATATTTGCGGGCCAGCTTGCGGTAGGCCTTTTTGATGTCTATAGCACTGGACCGGCGGTCCACACCCAGGATCTTATAATAATCTTTCTCCATCTCCGTTCTCTCCTATCATTTGCAGGAGAAGGTCGGAAAGAAAGCTTCAATTTTTCTTGTCTTCGTCAACGACTTCGGCGTCAATGACGTCTCCCTCGTCCGAGCCCTTCGGGGCGCCGCCGGCCTCGGTTTGCGAATGAGGCTGCTGTTGGCTGTCCTGCGGGGCCTGCTGTTGTCCCGCTTGCTGATACATCATCTCGGTCATCTTGTGCGAAGCGCGGGAGAGGGATTCGATGGCCTGCTTGATCCGGTCCAGGTTTTCGCTGGCGAGGGCATTTTTTGTGTTTTCGATCTCTATCCGGATGCGGCCGGCTTCCTGGCCGGGAATGCGGTCCCTGTTCTCACGGAGCAGTTTTTCCAGGCTGTAGACGAGCTGGTCGGCCTGGTTCTTGGCATCGATGACTTCGCGTCTTTTCTTGTCCTCGGCGGCGTGGGCGTCTGCGTCCTTCACCATACGATCGATCTCTCTGTCGTCCAAACCACTGTGGCCGGTGATCGTGATGGCCTGCTGCTTGCCCGTCCCCATATCTTTGGCAGAAACGTGAAGAATGCCGTTGGCGTCGATGTCGAACGTCACCTCGATTTTCGGCACGCCGCGCGGTGCCGGCGGAATACCGTCCAAATGAAACCGTCCCAGCGTGCGGTTGTTCGAGGCCATCTCGCGTTCGCCCTGCAGGATGTGGATTTCTACGCTCGGCTGGTTGTCCGAAGCTGTGGAGAAGATCTCCGTTTTTTTGGTCGGGATGGTCGTGTTCCGAGCGATCATCTTGGTGAATACCCCTCCCAGGGTTTCAATCCCCAGAGTCAGGGGCGTGACATCGAGGAGCAGAACATCCTTGACGTCGCCGGCCAGCACGGCACCCTGGATGGCGGCACCGACAGCGACCACTTCGTCAGGGTTCACGCCTTTATTGGGTTCTTTGGCGAATAACTCCCGGACAAGCTGCTGGATTCGCGGCATACGGGTCTGGCCTCCGACCAGGATCACTTCATGAATGTCCTCGGACTTCAAATTGGCGTCGGCCAGTGCCTGGCGGCAAGGAGAGACCGACCTCTGAATAAGATCCTCGACGAGCTGTTCCAACTTGGCCCGCGTCATTTTCATCAACAGGTGCTTCGGACCCGAGGCATCCGCGGTGATAAAGGGCAGGTTGATCTCGGTCTCCATGGTCGTGGAGAGCTCTATTTTGGCTTTCTCGGCAGCCTCTTTGAGCCGTTGCAGGGCCATTTTGTCCTTGGCCAGGTCGATTCCCGACTCCTTCTTGAACTCGGCGACAATCCAGTCTTGGACACGCTGGTCGATATCGTCACCGCCCAAGTGGGTGTCGCCATTGGTCGATTTGACCTCGACGACGCCCTCGCCGACTTCCAGGATCGAAATATCGAAAGTTCCACCGCCGAAATCGTAGACGGCGATAACTTGGTCCTTTTTCTTGTCCATGCCGTAGGCCAGCGCGGCCGCTGTCGGCTCGTTGATGATCCGGACGACGTCCAGGCCGGCGATGGTTCCGGCGTCCTTGGTCGCTTTTCTCTGGCTGTCGTTAAAATAGGCCGGCACGGTGATAACCGCTTTTTCCACTTTTTCCCCGAGGTAATCTTCAGCGGCTTTTTTTAACTTCTGAAGAATCAGGGCCGAAATTTCGGGGGGGGAATATTTTTTGCCGAAGACTTCAACGCGCACGTCGGCGTTAGCTGCTTCAGTGACCCTGAAGGGCACCTGCTTGATCTCGGTGGGAACCTCGTGATATCGACGTCCCATGAATCGTTTTATCGAATAAACGGTGTTTTCGGGATTGGTCACTCTTTGTCTTTTAGCGACTTGGCCGACTAGCCGTTCTCCTTTTTGTGTAAAAGCAACAACGGAAGGGGTTGTCCTGCCTCCTTCTTCGTTGGAGATGACAACGGGGTTATCGCCTTCCATGACGGCTACAACAGAGTTTGTTGTACCCAGGTCTATTCCGATTGTTTTTGCCATATTATAAACCTCCTAATTTAGTATGTTATTAATATAAAATATGAGTACTTATTTGTCAAGTATTTTTTTATTTATATATCTTTTTTAATTAAGACGATTTTAAATTATTTTTTTGGCCGATATATTATGCAGCTCTGCCCTTCCAAGAAAGACCAGTAGAGTCCTTTTGTTTCCTTCTCATTGGTCAAGACTAGTTCGATCTCGGTAAAGCGCTCTTTCCTCATCGAAACCCAGATCGCCTTCAACGGCAATAAAGTCAATCGTCCTATAGAAGTGCCAATGGTTCCTAGGGAAGCGAAGAATTTTCTTGTTCGGGGCCGGATGGAAATATCGATTCCATCCGGGAACGTCAATCTGTAACGGGATGGCATTTCTTTTAATTCTAAGACTTCCAAGTCGACGTCCCCTTGCGCCTCTTTACCGGGCACAATGTTTTTTCTCTTGGCGGGAAACCAGGCGCTTTTTTTCAAAAGCTCAAGAGCTTTGATGGGAAATAATTGTCCCCAAAACCCGGCTTTTCGAATCTCCCATTTTTTCAGAACGATCCCCCTGGATTTTAAGCTGATGGATTTTTCAGCGAAGTCCATGATGAGATAAGACGCCGAGGTTTTTGCCAAAGCCAGCTCGGCTTCCAACAGTTTGTTCTGTTCAGCGGCTTTAGTTTTTTCGTCCGCCGCCGCGGCGGCCGTCAGCCAGGACAGCAATATCACGATCCAGGCGATTTTCTTCCGCATGTTTAAAAAATGTAGATTTTCGTCCCCAAGCCGGCCTTTTGAAAGATCGCTTTCAAATCGGCGTCGCCGACGCGTATACACCCGTGTGTGACATTGCGGCCCAACAGCCTGGTGTAAAGAGTGCCATGAATGAAGTAGCCGTTTCCGAAACCCAGGGCGAAGTCACCCAGGGTGTCCCGATCGATCCGGTCGTTGAAATTCTTCGGGACCTTCTCTCCTTCTTCGATGAATGCCCAGTCCGGCTTGATCCATGTGGGATCGACAAGCTTGGACTGCACGGAAAATTCACCGCGGGGGGTGTCAAACAACCATTTTCGTTTCCCCCCCGGCTCTTCCAGGATCTCCCCCGAGCCGCAGGACACGACGGCCTCGCGCAGGACCTTTGTTCCTTGTTTGAGATAGAGGCGGTTTTCCGCCGTATCCACGAGGATATACGAACTATACGGAGAATAGCTCTTCAGCCGCTCCGCCAGCTGGCGATTTTTAGCCTGCAACACGCTAAGACTTTGTTCGCCGACAACTTTTTCCCTCCCGTCGGAGGCCTTCCCGGATTGGCGAAAAATAAGGACGCTGTATCCGGCAATCTCTAAACAAGCCCAGACAATGGCCGGCCCCAGCAGGGCTCTGAGAATGACCCTTTTTTTAGTCATTTTTACGAAGCTTTTTAATTTCGGCCAGTATAGAGTTTTCTATGGAGAGGGCTCCGACGATGGTCACCGGCGTCCCCGTTCCGGCCAGCCGATAGACTTCGTCCATGTCCTTGTCTTCCAGTCCCACGCATCCCTTGGTCAGACTGTCCTTGCCGCCGCCATGGATTTCGATCGAACCCCCGATCCCGACCTCGGACGGCACTAGGCCGTTCTTTTTGGCCGCAGCGAACGCTCTTTTATCCTCTTCATTCGGATAATTGATCAAGAGGGCCTTATAAAAAGGGCTGCTGGGGATCTTTCTAATGACAAGATATCGGCCTTCGGGAGTGGCATCGTCTCCGGAATAGAGTTTGTCGGAAAGCCCGTACTTGCCGAGCCCGATCTCATAGCTGGCCGCGGCGGCGCCTTTATTATAAAGGACGAGCCTCCGCTCCAGCTTATTGACAACGATGGCGACAATGCCCTTTTTTTGCGATTCGGCGATGGTTTCGTCCGCCCAGCGATTCCATTTTTCCAACTCGCCTTTATCCAGATAGCGGCTCAAAATTGAAAAGGTTGCGGCCTCGGCCTCCTCGATATAAAGGCTGCAGTTTTGAAGCTTCTCTCGGACGGGCTCAAACTGCTCTTTCCTAATCAGGAGGTCCGCTTCGGCCAGCTTGATTTCGGCCTGAGACAGGTTTTTCCTGACAGTGCCGCTTTCGTTGAAATAATGGGTCATGTTTTTCAGCCGGTCGATCCGCGTTTTCAAAGGGAGGATTTGTTCTGCGACGTTTCTTGATGCGGCCGCTTTTCGCTCCCGAGCTTCGCGAAGAAGGTCGCTTCCCTTTTTCAGGAGGTCACGGAATTCCGATTGGAGGGGTCCGTAGTTCCTTAACCAGCCCCATTTGGCTTTTTCCCGGGCCAAATTCTCCCTCGCCGCCTTCAGGCCGGCTTGAAACCGCGCGTAATTTTCTTCCGCATAAACGAAGCCACCGGCCCCCCGGAGAGTCTGTTCCAGAGTTTCCGCTTCGGCGACCTCTGGGGGGACCGGTGGGGCTTTACATGCGAAGGAAAAAAGGATCAGAGCGAGAAATAAAACCCTACCCTTCTTCGTCCGCTTCTTCAAAACGACGATCTACCAAAAACAAAATTCGGGTGTGGCTTACTTCTTTTTCGTTTTTTCGATGGCGGCTTTGACCTGGTCGCCAACGGCCACGGCTTTTTCCTTCACGGCCTTGGCTTTATCGGCGGCCCCGATATAATCTTGGCCGTCAAGAGCCGTTTGAATTTCGGCAAAGGCAGTTTCGGCACCGGCCAGGTCGGCCTTCAGGGCATCGATATCTTTCTTGGTGCCTTTGCCTGTGGGGGCCTTCTCCAGCAGGGCCTTGGCTTCGTCAATGGCCGCTTTGGCTTCGGTCTGGGCCTGGATAGCGGCGTTCTTGGCCGCTTCGATCATGCCGGGCAGGGCCGCTTTCAGGGCTTCGGCGTCGGTCTTGACCTTGGCCAGCATGTCTTTGGCCGTTCCGAATTTCTTGAAGAACTTTTTGTCCTGGGTGGCGATTTCGTCATTGGCCGCTTTCATTGCGTCTTCCAACTTCTTGAACTCTGCGACGGCATACTTGTCTGCGCCGCCTTTCTTGACCTCATCAATCGCCGCCTGGGCATCGTTGATCTGCTGGGTCGGCTGCTTGCAGCCCATCAGGACCAAAGCGATCGCCAGGACCAAGACAAGATTTTTTGTAAGACCTTTCATGATATGAACCTCCTTTCAAAAGTATCTATCATGACATTTTTTTGCTTTAGCCTTGTTCATTTTGGTGAGATTAGATTCTATCCTACAATGCCCATTGATTATCACATCGGCGGAAAAAAGTCAATGCTGGCCGCCCCCTGTGTTGCGGGCATTTCTCCTCACCGGTCCGGGTCGATGATGAAATTCTCTTTCATCAGCATCTGGACCTGGGCGCGGGCTTCCTTGATGATGGCCTCGGCCACCTTGAATCTCTCCCCGGCGGGAGATTTTTTCCCGGCCACACCCTGTTCGATGCCCTTGCTTCCGACGGCCACAGCCTCTCGGGGGAACACTTCCCATTCATCCATCGTGGGGATGATATAATCCTCGCTAATGCCGTGATCTTGGGCAACTTTGGCCAGCTCATTCGCGGCGGCGATGCACATTTCGTCCGTAATGGTCGTTGCCCGTACGTCCAGAGCTCCCCGGAAGATGCCGGGAAAACCAAGAGAATTGTTGACCTGGTTGGGGAAATCGGATCGGCCCGTAGCCACAATGCGGGCGCCGGCCTCTTTGGCTTCCCAGGGCCAGATTTCTGGGACGGGATTGGCTTGGGCGAAGACGATGGCGTCTTTAGCCATGGTCTTAATCCACTGTTTTCTGATGGTGCCGGGTCCGGGCGTTGAAGCCGATATGAGCACATCCGCTCCCTTGATGGCATCAGGGACATCGCCCTTGATCTGCTTTTCGTTGGTTTTGAGGCAGAGGTCCCATTTCTCTTTGAATTTGGCCTGGAGGATATCTCGATCGCTTCGGCCTCTATGCAAGATGCCTTTGGAGTCGACATTCAGCATATTCCCAGGCGTCATACCCGCCGACAGCATTAGGCGGGCGATGGCGATTCCGGCAGCTCCGGCACCGACGATCGTCACGTGGACGTCGCTCATTTTCTTGCCGACAATTTTCAGGGCATTGATCAGGCCGGCCACGGTGACACAAGCGGTTCCCTGTTGGTCGTCATGCCAGACGGGGATCTCGCATTCCTTCCGCAACGTATCCAGAATATGGAAACACTTGGGATGGGAGATGTCTTCGAGGTTCACGCCGCCGAACGTGGGCTGGAGGGCTTTGACAATGGCGATGAATTTATCGGGATCCTTTTCATTCAAGCAGAGCGGGAAGGCATCGACCCCCCCCAGATATTTATAAAGCAACCCCTTGCCTTCCATGACGGGAAGTCCCGCTTCCGGCCCGATGTCTCCCAGCCCGAGAACCCTTGAACCATCCGAGATCACGGCGACGAAATTCCACTTGTTCGTGTATTCATAAGCCTTTTCTCTGTCCTGGTGGATTTCCTTGCAAACGGCCGCCACTCCGGGCGTATACCAGATGGCGAAATCGTTGAAATCGCGGATCCGGCACTTGATCTGGACGCCGATCTTTCCCTTGTAATAGGCATGAAGACGCATGGCATCTTTGGAAGGTTGTTCGGCTTTTGCCAATAACTCTTCAACAGTCACTTCTTTCATTGATGAGACCTCCTTTAAAAAAAAAGAAAGAGTATTATAATCTTTTGGACGTTAAAGTCAATCCTAAAGGACGGCCCGGAATTCATACTTTTGACCGACCCGAGCCACCTTTCCGAAGTAATGAACGGGGTCATGGACGAAGGCGAGGGTCCAGTCTTTGGCGAGTGCCTGTTCATAAATTTTCTTCTTTGTCTTCAGCGTCTCCAGGGGATAGAGGTCGTAGCTCATGACATAAGAAAGCCCGATGTGGGCTGAGCTAGGGACCAGGTCGCCCAGATAGAAAAGGACGCGGCCTTGAGATGTGATTTTTACACTCTGGTGCGAGGCCGTGTGTCCCGGCGTTAAAACGACTTCGATGCCCTCCGAAATTTCTGCATCTCCTTCAATTAGAAAAACCTGGCCGGTTTTTTCGAGGGGCAGGAAGTTCACCGTGAGATAGCTGGTTTTGTCCCTCTCATTTGGATGAAGGGCATCGTTCCATTCACCTTGCTGGATGATATACTTCGCCTTCGGAAAAGCAGGAACAATCCCCCGGCCTTCTTGTTCGGAGGTATTTCCGCCGCAATGGTCAAAATGGAGGTGGGTGTTAATGACATAATCGATATCCTCGGCTTGGAACCCGGCCTGCCGGAGGGCCGGCAGGAGCCCGGGTTCGAGCGAAACCGCGTAAATATCCGAAAATTTCTGGAGCGATTTCGTCCCGATGCCCGTCTCCACCAAGACCAAAGCGTTTGGGGTCTGAATCAAAAGAGAATTCAACGAAAGCCGGATCCGGTTGCTGGGGTCGGCCGGCGCCTTTTTCTCCCAGAGCACCTTGGGCACGACGCCGAACATGGCCCCCCCATCCAGAGAAAAATGCCCGTCACAGAGGCCGAAAATTCTGAATTCCCCCAACGAGATTTCTTCTGTTCTCATTCCAGGAGTTTATCAAGGTCGTACACAAGGTCCCGGCGATCAAGCTGGGATAAGTCGATCTTGCCCGTGTCCATGCGGATGGCATCTTCAGGGCAGGCTTCGACACAGAACCCGCAGAAACAACAGCGGCTGAGGTCGATCACAAACTTGGCCGGATATTTCTGGATTTCCGGGTCGGGGTCTTCCGCGGCTTCGACATAGATGCACTCCGAGGGGCACACGGTTACGCATAACATGCAGGACACACACCGGGGCTTCAGGTCGTCTCTTCTCATCAGACGCTGAAGACTGCGGTACCTGGAGGCCAGGGCTTTTTTCTGCTCGGGATATTGGATAGTCACCGCGCCGCTGCGCTTTGTTTTGATGCCGAATAGCTTCAACGTATGGAACCACATGTTGACGATGAAGTGGCGGGCCGTAATCAGGCTGCCCTTGATCAGCTCCCAAAAATACCCGAGTGCTTTGATCATCTTATTTGACCACCATCAATAACAGGCCGGTCCCGACGATATTGACCAGGCTGAGCGGGACAAGCATTTTCCATCCCATGTCCATTAGCTGGTCATACCGGAACCGGGGATAGGTCCACCGGATCAGGATTTGCAGCCAGCAGAAGAAAAAGACCTTGATGTTGAAGGCCAGCACCTGCAGTACGATGACCAACCAGCGGGCCATCCACCATTGGCCGCCCCAGGGAAAATGGAAGCCGTCACTTCCCATCCAGGGGATCTGCCAGCCGCCGAAGAACAGCGTGGTGAGCAGGGCGGAGATGATGATGATCTCCATGAAGTCCGTCATCATGAACAGGCCCCATTTTAGGCCGCCGTATTCCGTGAAGAAACCGATGATCTCCGATTCGCCCTCGGGGAGATCGAACGGGACCCGTTTTGTTTCGGCCAGGGCCGCGAACAGGAAAATGAGGAAGCCCAGTGGCTGAAGGAAGGCCCCCCATTTCGGCAGGAACCCGAAGAGCAGCTGTCCTTGGTCCTGGACGATTTTCGAGAGCTGCAAGCTGGGATAGACCATGATCAGACCGACCAAAGAAAGCCCCAGGGCCACCTCGTAAGAGATGAGCTGGGCCGCTCCGCGGATGCCGCCGAGAAGAGAATATTTATTATTGGATGCCCAGCCGCTGAGGATGATGCCGTAAATCCCCAGCGAAAGCATCGCCAAAACGAACAGCAATCCCACGTTGGTGTCAACAATTTGGAGGCTGATCGTGCGACCGGCAATCCGAATATCGTCACCGAAGGGCATCGCCGAAATGCAGATGGCGACGAAGAAAAATGACAGGAAGGGGGCCAGCGTATGGAGGAACTTTTTGGAGAAGACCGGCACGAAATCTTCTTTGAAGATCATCTTGATGGCGTCGGCGAAGGGCTGGAAGAGACCGAAGATGCGGAGGCCAAAGATCGAAGCCCGGTTGGCGCCGATCCGATCCTGCACGACGGCGCTTTCTTTTCTTTCCAACCAGGTCAGATAGAGCGTCAGGAGGAGAAACCAGACGAGGGCCATGATGACTTTGATGAGGATGATTACGATATCCATAATGGCTCTTTTCTAAAAAAAGCGATTTCCTTGGCCAAACCCTTGAGAATAGCTCCGGGTTCTGTCAGGGATCTGTAATAGTCATCGTTCATTTTCAATTCCCTGGCCAGGTCGACCAGGATGGACCACTCCGGTCGGCTGTCTCCGCAGGAGGGGCAAACGGCAGAAAATGGCTGGATTTTTCCGTTTTTATTGGTCAGGGAGCCACTTTTTTCGGGCATCCCGGAGGCCGGAAGGACAAAATCGACCAAGGAGTCCAGCCCGTTGGCACGAGGCGTGACGAGAACCTTGGTGCCAATCGTTTCGAACACGGCCTTGAGGGCTGTTGGGGAATAGAGTTCGGCCAGAAAAGGGCTGAAGACAATCAGAAGATTCGTGTTCTGGGACAGGTCTTCCAGGCGCACGGGGTTCAGGGCAAAGCCTATTTCCTTGGCTCCTCTGGCGTTCGGAGCGCGCTCGGCCTGAAGCAGGAAGCCGTCGCCCGTGCCCGGCCTAGGATCGGCAAAAAACATTCTTTCCAGGCGAAGATCATCCTTGAATATTTTTTTGATCAAAAACAGCTCTTCATTCGTTAGCCAGGAGCTAAGGACCAAAGCGATTTTGGACGTATCCTTTTTGAGATGAAACGTCCTGATCTTTTCCGCCAAAATCTGCAACGCTTTCTCCCAGCTCACGACGGTCTCCCGGTCCCCTTTTCTCCAGACGAGCTTATCCCAACGATCGTTCAGCAATAAGAGATAGCCGCCTCGTCCGTAATCGCAGATCCAATGGTCGTTCACATCCGGGTTGAGCCGGGGCCTGATCCGGTAGATTTTGGCCGTTCCCGGAACACGGGGAAAGCCGGGATGATAGTCGACATAGATGTTGCAGCCCTGGCTGCACAGGGGACAAATGGATTCGACCGGGGCCAAAAACCAGGTCCGCGTCTTGAACCGGAATTGGGCGTCGGTGATGGCTCCGACCGGGCAGAGGTCGACCAGGTTTCCGGAGTAATTGTTATTGACGAACTCTGCGTCATAGGTTGAGATTTCAGAGCGGATGCCGCGGCGGAAAACTCCCAGTTCTTGGGTCTTGGTGGTCTCTGTCAGAAAGCGGACGCAGCGCGTGCAGAGAACGCAGCGTTCTCTATCCAGGATTAGGTTGTTCCCGATTTTGATTTTTTTCTCCCGCCTTTCCTTGGCTTCCTTGAAGGCGCTTTTGAATGCGCCGTATTCCTGGTAATAATCCTGGAGGTCGCATTCGCCGGCCTTGTCGCAAATAGGGCAATCCAGAGGATGGTCCGCCAGCAGGAACTCGAGCACTCCGCGCCGCGCTTCACGGACGCGAGGGGTCTGGGTCGAGATCTTCATGCCTTCCCGGACGACCGTAGAGCAGGCCAACTCGAGCTTGGGCAGTCTCTCGATCTCGACCAGGCAGATGCGGCAGCTGCCTTCCGGCGGAAAAGCGGGGTGGTAACATAGGTGGGGAATGGGAATGCCGGCCTGCTGGGCGGCTTTGAGGATCGTCTCGCCTTGTTGGGCCTCGACCGGCTTGTTATCGATGACTATCTTGATCATGACCTTATTGATTCTTCAGACTGGATTCCAACTCTGTCCTGAATTTCTGCGTTAGAGAGATGACCGGCATCGCCGCCGCATCGCCCATCGGGCAGAGGGTTTTTCCCTTGATATTCGAAGCCAGGCGGACGAGCTCGTCTACATCGCCCCTCTCGCCGTCCCCCGCCATCAAACGCTTGATTATTTTGTAGATCCAGGACGTTCCGATGCGGCAGGGCGTGCACTGGCCGCAGGACTCGTGGGAATAAAATTTCGCCACTTTGAGGAGAACATCCAGGATGGGCGTCTCCTCGTCAATAACAATGATAGCGGCAGAGCCCAGCATGGAGCCGGCGGCGGCCAAGCTTTCGCAATCCATCTTGATATCGATCTCATCGGCCCGCAGGATCGGAGCCGACATGCCCCCCGGGATGACAGCCTTCAATTTTTTCCCGGGTTTCAAGCCCCCGGCATGGCTGAAGATGATCTCTCTCAGGCTCGTGCCGACCGGAAGCTCGTAGATGCCCGGCCGGACGACCGGGCCGCTGACGCCGAAGATCCGGGTTCCCCCGTCCCTGGGCAGCCCGTGATCCAGAAACCACCGGGCGCCTTTTCCGATAATGAACGGGACATTGGCCAGCGTCTCCACGTTGTTGATCACGGTCGGACATTGGAAGAGGCCGACCGAAGCCGGGAAGGGGGGCTTGAGCCGAGGATGGCCGCGCTTGCCTTCGAGGGATTCGAGCAGGGCCGTTTCTTCCCCACAGATGTACGCGCCTGCGCCGCGGTGGACGAAGAGGTCGAGCTCAAAGCCCCGCTCAAGAATATTTTTTCCCAAAAAGGATTTCTGATAGGCTTCCGCGATGGCCGCTTCCAGGCGCTGGGCAACGGCCTCATATTCACCCCGGATATAGATGTAAGCGGTGTGGATCCCGACGGCGAACGCGGCGATGACGATGCCCTCAATCAACAGGTGGGGGTTGTGGCTGAGGATATAGCGATCCTTAAACGTTCCCGGCTCTCCCTCGTCGGCATTGACGCATAAAAGTTTCGGCTGATCGACTTTGTGCGGGACAAAACTCCATTTCATGCCGGCAGGAAAACCGGCCCCTCCCCTGCCCCTGAGGCCGGCTTTCTTGACTTCCTCCATGACCTGTCCGGGCGTCATTTCTTTGAGGGCCTTTTTTAGCGCTTGGTAGCCGCCCTGTTGGAGATAGACGTCGACCTTGTAAAGGTTCTCCAAGCCGAAATTCTGTGTTAATACTTTGTCTTCCACGCCGCTCAATCCAAGTCCTTCAAGATGGCATCGATTTTTTCTTTATCGAGATTGCCATAATAATCAAAATTGACCATCATGCAGGGGGCCTGCTCGCAGGCGCCCAGGCATTCCACCTCCGACAGTGTGAATCGCCGGTCCGCAGTCGTCGCGCCGATTTTCGTCCCCAATTTTTTCTGTAGGTAATCGATGAGTTTTTCCCCGCCCATCAGGGTGCAGGTCAGGTTGGTGCAAACCTGGATATGGTATTTGCCCATCGGCAGTTGATAAAACATTGTGTAAAAGGTCACGACCTCCCGAACCCTGATCGGCTTGAGACCCAGCAGGCCCGCGACAAGCTTTTCTTCTTCGGCTGTGATCAATCCCCGTTCCCGTTGGACGAGGTGCAGCACGGGGAGAAGGGCGGCTTCTTTTTTCGGGTACCGGGCAGCCAGCTCTGCGATTTTCTTGTTCAACCCGGCGGAAATATCGGGGCTCATCTGTCCAGCTCTCCCAAGATAATATTCATGCTGCCGAAGGTGGGGATGACATCGGCCACGTAACGGCCCTTGATGAGTTCTTCCAAGGCGGCCAGAAGAGGGAGACAGGGCGCGCGCAGATGGAGACGGTAAGGCTTGTCGCTTCCCTTGGAGACGATGTAATAGCCCACTTCACCGTTTCCGCCTTCCACGGAAAAATACGTCTCGCCTTTGGGGGGCCGGATGCCGTGTCCTTTCATGAAATATTGAAAATGGCTGATTAGCCCTTCGATGGTCGTGTAGGCGTCCTCTTTGGCGGGAAGGACGGAGCGGTCGTCGTCGGCCAGGATATCTTTATAGACGGCCTTCTCCGCGCCCTCCAGGTTTGGAGAGAGGCGAATGTCGGTCCTGGTTTTCTTCGTCCGGCTGATCTTGATTGCATCCGCAGGCTCGATCCCGCCGGCCCTCAGGGCGGCTGATGACTTCGGGAGGTGGGCCAGGCACTGCTCGACAATGCGCAGACTCTGGTCCATTTCTTTCATCCGGACCATGTAGCGGTCGTAGTTGTCACCGCGTTCTCCGGTCGGAATATCGAATTCGAGCCGGTCATAGACAAGATAAGGGAAGGCCTTTCGGATATCATAGGCGATGCCCGTAGACCGCAGGGCAGGGCCCGTCCAACCCCAAGCGATGGCATCGTCGCGAGTCATCGAGCCAATATCCCTCGTCCTGTTCAGGAAAATCTTGTTTTTATCAAGAAGGCCGTGGACATCCTTAAGCACTTTCCGCGTCTCCAGGATTGCCTTTTGAACAGAGGCCTGGTAATCCGATTGCAGGTCTGCCCGGACGCCGCCGATGCGGATGTACGAAGTCGTCATCCGGGCACCCGTGGTGGCTTCGATCACATCCCAAATGAACTCGCGGGCCTTCATCTTGTACAAAAAGACCGTGAACGCGCCGCACTCCATGGCCATGGCGGCCAAGCAGGTCAGATGATCGGAGATACGCGACAGCTCGCTCATGAGGACGCGGATGTACTGGGCTCTCTCGGGAACGTCCAAACCCAGCATTTTTTCAATCGTCATGACATAGCCGACGTTGTTGATCAACGGAGAGACGTAGTTCAGACGGTCGGTGTAGATCAAAAGGTTGAAGAAGGTTCGGTTTTCGCATTGCTTTTCAAACCCACGGTGCAGGTAGCCGACCTCCACCTCGGAATTGAGAATCCGTTCGCCGTCGAGCTCGAGCATGATCCGGACGGCGCCGTGCATGGCTGGATGGGACGGACCCATGTTCAAGAGGAGGCTGTCCGGCCGGGCGTCTTTCTGGATCCTTGTCGACATATTATTTTCTCAAGGGAATCATGGGCTGGCGTTTGCGCAGGGGATAGTCCTTCCGGAGAGGATGCCCTTCAAACCCGTCATACATAAAAAGCCGCCGGAGGTCGGGATGGCCCTGGAACCGGATGCCGAACATATCATAGACCTCGCGCTCCAGCCAATTGGCGTTCTTCCAGATCGGAGTGAGCGATTCCACGCGGAGATCGTCCTCAGCGACGGACAGCTTGATCCTCAGGCGCTGCCGATCCGTCAAAGCGAGCAGGTGATAAACCATTTCAAAACGGGGCGTCCGACCGGCGTGGTCGACGCATGTCAGGTCAAGAAGCATTTTGAATTCGTAGGGCGTTTTTCTGAGGAAATCCACGATTTCCAAGAGGGCGGCCTTGGGGATGACAATCGTCAGATCCCCGAACGGCGCAGACGATTCCAGGATCTTTTCGGGAAATTTTTTTTTAAGATCGTCTAAGATTTTCTTTTCTTCCATCGCCAATCATGTTCTTGTTTCTGGATTTTTTCCTGCAGCTTGAGAAGGCCGTCGAGAATCGTTTCGGGCCGCGGCGGGCAGCCCGGGATATAAACATCCACCGGAATGATCTGATCGATGCCCTGGACGACGGCGTAGTTATCGTAGATGCCGCCGCTCACGGCGCAGGCGCCGATGGCCAGGACCCATTTGGGCTCGGTCATCTGGTCGTATACGGTCTTCAAGACCGGAGCCTGTTTCTGGGAAATGGTTCCAACGACGAGCAGCAGGTCGGACTGGCGCGGCGAGAACCGCGTCCAGCCGGCCCCGAACCTGTCGATATCAAAATGGGCACAGGCCGTGGACATATATTCCATCCCGCAGCAGGCCGTAACATAGGGATAATGAAAGAGCGAGAACTTCCTCGCCCAACCCAGCATATCATTGAATTTGGTGGTGAGAAAACCGGCGTCCATCGTCTTCAATCCCACTCAAACCCGCCTTTTCTCCAGGCATAGATCAAGCCCACGACCAGGACGGCGAGATAGGCCAGCATGATGATCAGGGCGCTGGACTTCATCTGCCTGAAGATGAGCGCCCACGGGAATAAAAATACGACCTCGATATCAAACAGGAGAAAAAGAAAAGCGACCAGATAAAACTTCACCGGGAAAGGGTTGATGTTTTTTTGCAAGGAAGGACTGCCGCACTCGAACGGCTTTTCTTTGTTTGGGTTCGTCCGTTTGGGGCCGAGCAGGGTGTTCATGAACAGCATGACGACGCCCAGCAGCCCAAAGATGAGGAAGACGAAGAAAAGTTCGGTCATGTGCACTCCGCTCAAGGGCATTAATTTTATAAAAAGTGGCTGAAATTTGCAAACACTGTGTTGCCCTTACCCAACATTTTGACATTTTGTTTGCTATTCTCCATAATACCACTCCGCAGGACATTCCGTTCTTCTGAGCCCGCGCTCTTTGATCATGAGGCCAAGACAGACAAATGAAAGCTGATAGGCTGTGGAGGCGTCCGATCTTGCCCATCATCCCGGTGCTCGCCCTGGGGCTGATGGCGTCGTTCGGATGCCGGAGACAGGCGATGCCTCAAAACTTCATTTTCATCACGTTAGACACGCTCCGGGCGGATCATGTCGGTGTTTATTCTCTTAAAAACGCATTCACGCCCAACCTCGACTGGCTCGCTCGCCAAGGCCTTACCTTCAAAAACGCCTTCAGCCTCATCCCGATCACCCTGCCCTCCCACGCCTCGATGTTCTTTTCCGAGCCGCCCTATCTCATCAAGAGCTACAACAACGGCCAGATCATTCGGAATAAACGCGGCATCCCCTCCTTCGTCAACCTGTTCAAGAAAAAAGGCTTTGACACGGCCGCCTTTGTTTCCCTGGGCGTGTTGAAGTCTCCGTTCGGGCTCAGCCAGGCTTTTGACACATACGTCGATGATTTTCCCAAGAGGCGGTGGTACCTGTCCGCCGAAGAGGTGAACGCCCGGGTCTTTCCCTGGCTGGAGGCGCATACAGGCCAGCCGTTCTTTCTCTGGATCCACTATTCCGACCCCCATGATCCCTATGCCACGCCCGATACGCCCAATGACCTCAATGTTTTCTTGAACGACAAACTCGTCGGTCAATATTGCCTGAACAAGTATATCGTAAATGAGGTGGAGCTCCCCTTGAGGGCCGGGAAGAACGTCGTCCGGCTGGAGGCCGTCAACAAATACCTGACAAATCCCGACGTCGATCAGGCCCGCTTGGATAAACTAGAGTTCGACCCGCCTGCCGATAATACCGATTTGCTCATCGATCAAAGCCATGGCTGGTACATCCGGAGAGAGGATAATGTCTCCTTTTTCAAAAAGAACGGGTATATCGAGATTACCAACAAGGCCGGCCCACGCACCCTCAAAATCACCTTCCGGGGCAAGCTGAACATCCCGGACGAAGACGTCCGCCGGCTCTACCGGAGCGAGGTCGAGTATTTGGACAGAGAGATCGGGAAACTGTGGGATAAATTGAAGGCGCTCGGCCTTTTCTCGAAGACGGCGATTCTGGCCGTCGGCGACCACGGCGAAGGCCTCTTTGAGTTCAACACGAAGTTCGGATACAAGCACATCGGGCACATCCATTTTCTCTACAATCCCTACATGCATGTCCCGCTGATAATCTACTCGCCGGCCCTTGCCGAACAGGACACCCAAAGAGAGGAATATGTCAGCCTGCTGGACATCGCGCCGACCGTTACGGCCCTCATGGGCTTCAAGCCGATGCCTCATTTCCGCGGCCGAAACCTGCTTCACCTAAAAAAAGGCCGGCCCTTGGAAATATTTGAAGAAACCTACAGGCCCGAAGCCCAGGAGGGGGACAAGTTCGGGATTTTGTCCTACCCTTGGCATCTCATCCTGACACCTCAGGACAGGTTGTCCGAAATTTTCGACTTGAGCAAATCGCCGCTTGAGGACAGCAATCTTGACGCTGGAAACGTCGCCCTGCCCGCCGAAGTTTTAAGGCTCAAGCAGCGATTGGAGGCCTTCGCCAGGGACGTCCTAAAAGGGAAGGAAGAGGTCAAGATCGATAAAAAAACCGAGGAAATGCTGCGAGGGTTGGGCTACGTGAAATAGGATATCCGGAAGGTCATGAAGAACGATTGGCGAATCACGGCGGGCGTTCTTCTTTTCTTTGCCGCCGTCACCGTTTTCCAGCTATGGCCTTTGCCACTCCATCCAGGAGATTCCGTCTACGAAACCATCGACAGCGTTCTCAACACATGGATCATGGCCCGCGTCCAGCAGAATCTTATGACCCATCCGGCAGATCTTTTCAGGGGCAATATCTTTTTTCCCACGGCCGGCACGCTTCGTTTTTCCGAGGTCCTTCTGCCGCAATCCCTTCTCTCTCTTCCGGTCTATTATTTCACGCGGAACCCCGTGCTGTCCTATAACCTTGTGCTGTTCCTGTGCTATTTTCTCAATGCTTATGCCATGTTCCTCCTGGTGAGATACCTGACCGGCCGGAATTTTTCCGGCATCGTGGCCGGCCTTATATTCGCCTTCAGCACCTTCCAGATCCAGCACATCACCCATCTCCAACTGCTCAGCTCATGGCTGATTCCACTGACGTTTCTTTCGCTTCATAAATTTTTCGACCGACAGAGGGGGAAAGACGCTGTCTGGTTCGCAGTGACATTTGTCCTTCAAGCGCTCGCCTGCATTTATTACGGCTTATTTTTCATGTCGATCTTGGCGCTGGCCTTGCCGCTTTTCTTCGCCCTAAATAAAAAGGCCTGGAAGCCTGCGCCTCTGGTCAAGCTGGCTGTTCCCCTCTTGGCAGGAGGCGGTGCGCTGGCCTTCTTCGCCCGCCCCTACTTTTCGCTGCTAAAAGATTTCGATCTGAAGAGGGACCTGACGGCGGGGACCGACCTGGTCAACTATCTGGCCGTTTTTTATCAGAACGTTTTTCTGGGCGACCGGCTCAGCCGACTCGGCTCTTATGAATTTTATCTATTCCCGGGAATATTAGCGCTCTTTTTTGCCGGTCTCTATATTTATCAAAAAAAGGCCTTGTTTCGGGTGACGCCGTTATTCATCAGGCGGATCTCCGTCCTCGTCATCATGGGCTGCCTCGTCCTGGCCGTCTTGATATTCGTCTTTGATGGGATTTCCATCAACCTCGGCCTGTTCACTCTGTCCGGGCATAACCTCAGCAAACCCGTCTATTTTGCCTTCGTTGTCATCTTCCTCTCCCTCCTCCTGTCCCTTATTTGTTATGCTCTCAAAAATGCAGACGGAAACGGCGAAGGCCGGATGCTCTTTCTATACCTACCTCTACTGGCCTGGGCGCTGTTTCTCTCCTTCGGGGGAATCTTTACGTTCGCGGGGCATTCATCCGCGATCCTGCCTCTCCCCTTCAAGTGGCTTCATGAGCACGTTCCTGGGTTCAGTGGCATCCGGGTCCCTTCTCGCTATGCCGTTTTTGTCCTGTTCAGCACGGCGGTTCTGGCCGGCTATGGCATAAAAGTCTTCTGGGATGAGCTCAAAACCAGGAACGTCAAAGTCTATTTGGCTGTCGGAATCATCCTCTGGCTGAACCTGGAATATCTCTCCACTCCCCAGCAAAGGTCGACCCTGCCGACAAAGGCCGATCTTCCGGCCACCTATCTCTGGCTGAAAAGCCAGCCGGGTGATTTTGCCGTCATCGAACTTCCATTCCACCAGTTCATAGGCGATGATGCGGTCGACATGTATTTTTCCCTTTTCCATAAAAAGAGTCTCGTCAACGGCTACAGCGGGTTCATCCCTCCTTCCTTGAATTATATCCGCCAAGTCTTTCCGGCGTTTCCATCGAAAGCCTGCCTGGACATTTTGCAAACCATGAACGTGAAATATGTCATCCTTCATCTGAAGCGCTGGAAGACGGACAAGGCGGCCCGGGTCGGACGAAGAATCCAGGAGCAATACGGGGACAGACTGCGGCTCGTCCAAACATTCCGGTATGCGTTCAAAAAGCCGAACGCCTTCGACCAAGAGCTGGGTGAGGACGCCGTGTATGAGGTCTTGCCGGGGCCGATAAAAGCGGAACCTTCCCCAATGCTCGAGGAGCTCTCCCCTGAGGAATGGAGCGTCTCGTCCGAACAACACCCCGAGCTCTTTCCCTTCCTTCATGATGGCCGGCTGGATACGCGCTGGACCACCGAGGGATTGAAAAAAATCGGTGATTTTCTGTCCGTCGAATTTAAAAAGCAGGAGCGAATTCGCCAAATTCGCCTTTATTGCGGAAAATATCCTCAGGAATATGCCATCGATCTGGAAGTCATGGTCTTCTCGGATGGCGGATGGCGGAAGTCCGCGGAACCCGGCTATGCGGCCGGCGCCTTTGTTATAAATTTAGTGAAAAAACCGAAAGAGGCCGTCCAGGTGATCGATCTGGACGGTCAAGAAATCCGCTCCTTAAAAATCGTCCAGGTCGGGTCTGATCAACAGTCCCACTGGTCCGTCGCCGAAATGAAAATTTTTAAAAGCCCTTAATTCAGGGCATGGATGGCTAGGCCCTGGGCTTTCAAGGCCGCCTCCATCACAGCTTCCGATAACGTCGGATGGATATGGATCGCAGAGGCGACATCCTTGAGCTTCAATTTTTTGTGCATGGCCAATACAAGCTCGGCGATTAAATCGCCGGCTGAAGGCCCGAGGATGTGAGCGCCCACGATGTCATCATCCTTATCGGCAATGATTTTAACGTATCCTTCAGGGCTGTTCATGCTCAGCGCCCGTCCATTGGCCTGAAAAGAGAAGATGCCGACGCGGATGGCCCCGGCCTGCTCACGGGCTTCCTCCTCGGTCAGTCCCACCGAAGCAAACTCGGGTTCCGTAAAGACCGCCATGGGTAACGCCCGGTAATCCATGACCTCGTTCCCGCCGGCCGCGTTTTCTGAAGCGGTCAGGCCTTCGTGGGAAGCTTTGTGGGCCAACAGCTTTCCGCCGATGAGATCGCCGATGGCATAGATTCCTGGGATATTCGTCTCGAGACGTGTGTTGACCTCCACGCAGCCGGACGCGTTGAGCGCGATGAATGGCCCGCCGGCATGCAGCCCTTCCGCATTCGCCTTGCGTCCGGCCGCCAGGAGGACCCGATCTCCAGCGATTTCAAAAGGCGTTTGATTCTTAAGGTTCAATCCTTTCAGGATGATTTGGCCTTCTCGGTGAAGGGTTTGTTCGATCTTCATTTGGGTCCATACCTTCAGTCCTTGCATTTTCAGAACGCGTTCCAGCCGCTTCCCCGTTTCCTTATCGCATCCGGGAAGCACCGCAGGCATGATTTCCAGGATCGTGACATCGGTCCCCAGACGGCTGTAGATTGTCGCTATTTCGATGCCGATCGCGCCCGCGCCAACCACCACCAGCTTTTTAGGGATCTCCGCAAAGTCCAGAGCTTGCCGGCTGGTCACCACGTCTTGATCATTCGACTTAAGAAAAGGCAGCTCGGCCGGGCGGCTCCCGGTGGCAAGGATGATTCTGTCCGCTTCAAAAACTTTTTCCCCCTCCGGGGTTTGGACGAGAATGTGCCGTTCATCCTTGAGTACGGCTTTCCCCCTGACAAGCTCCACTCCGTTTCTCTCAAGCAGGAATTCCGTGCCCCGGACGAGCCGGTCGACAACCTTGAGCTTTTCTTCCTGGACCCTGGCCCAGTTACAGAGAATCCGGTCCAGCGGCCCGTCTAATGTTTTGTTCGTTTTCATGTCCCCGAAAATTTTGGTCTGATGGAGCAGGTATTTCGTGGGGATGCAGCCGTAATTCATGCACGTCCCGCCGACCCGATCTTCTTCGAACAGCACGACACTTTTCCGGAGTTGGGCTCCGCGCAAAGCCGCCACGTATCCCCCCGGCCCCGCCCCGACGATGGCGATATCTTTTTTCATGGTCATGCGCATCTCTCCTTGGGTTCGGAAACCCAAAAGACATCTAAGAAAGCCAGAAAATACAATAGCCAAGCCCCGAGCTTTTTTCAATTTTTATTTTTATAAGGACGAGATAAAAAGTCTCATGAGAAAGAGGCGATGAAGAAAGGGATCGGGCTTGACAGGTGCACCAAATGATAAGAAAATAGTGAACTTCTATCTGAGGAGAAGGATTCCGCTGTCTAGAAATGCCCTGAGAACTCTCGTCGCCGTCGGCCTGGCCGTCTCTTTGTCGTTGTTCGGCCACGCTTTCGCCCTTGACGATGGGGCCGCCGTCCTCAGGGGCCGCGTCTTCGACCAGAACGAAATCCCCATCGGAATGGCCGTGATCAAACTCGTTCGGAAGGACCTTCCTGGCGTCTACTCCTCCGTCAGCGACGAGTCCGGTCGCTTCTTTTTTTGTGCGGTTCCACCCGGCCGTTATGCGGTTCGTATAGAGTCCCCGGCGCTTGATTCGGAAACGCATGAGATCCTGTGGATAGAACCCGGAGCCGATCTTTTGATCAAGGTCAGGCTGCCGGCGCCGGACTTGGAAGCAAGTCCGGGCCCGAAAATGTCCTTGATCGTTTTATCGCCTCTTTCGACGCAGACAACGATCTCTTCCGACCAAATCGAGCGCCTGCCATCCGGAAACTCCGTGTGGTCGCTCGTGGAAAACCAGGATCTGTCGGCGACCACGAACCGGATCGATGTCGGCGGCCTGTGGGAAACCCTCCCCGCTCTTTTTAGCGGCCGCGGGAGCTGTTCCTGGACCCAAAACAATTATCTTCTCAACGGGATGAACGTCACAGATCCCTACTGGACCGGTCAGCCGCTGTTCATCCCCGACGTCTTTAGTCTCAGCGCCACCCAGATGAACAACGCCGCCCATCCGCCCCAAAACTTCTCCCCGGGGGCGTATTTTTCCTTGATTCCCAAAGAGGGCACTCCGGATTTTCACGGAGGCGTGTCGGCATTTTATATCGATAAGCGCATGACCTCGTCAAACATTACCGATTCCCTGCAGAATGAGGGGCTGCCGGCGAGCCATACCTTTCGACATCTCGCCGACCTCAACTTGCATCTCTCGGGACCTTTGATCGGACAGAAATTGCTTTTTTTTATGTCCTTGACGTCACAGGCTGTTTCCAGAAATCTGACCGGGTACGAGCGAGAGGATCCTTCCTATCTTTATTCGGGTCTCGTCCATGTGTCCTATCTCCTGCCCAAACATACGCTGAGATTTCTGTGGACCGGGCAGGCGGTTTTGTATGCGTCGTTCGGCGCCGGCCGGGACGTTCCTTTTGCCTCGACGTCCCGGCAAAAAGACAGCTTCGAGATTGTTCAGGTCATTCTGGATTCCAGGACGAATCCAAACCATTCTTACCGCGCGGGCCTGAGCGCGGCCCTGAGCGATCTCGACACGAATTTTCAGAGCGGCGCGCAGGGGCCGCACAAGCTTGAAATTTTCAAGAAGATTCCTTCGGGCCCAGCCGCCTCCGCCGACCAGAACAACCGTCAGACGCTGTCCATATTCTTTGATGGAAAATCCTTGCTCCCGAATTTTCTGGGTGCCCAACACCTTCTCCAATTTGGTTTCCAGGCCCAATTCCGTTCCGCCCGGTCCAGGCCGGACATCATGGATAATATGCATCTTCTTTTTTTTAACGGAGAACCTCTGGAAGTCGTGCTTTTCAACGGCCCTTTCGAACATAGGGAATCCGCCCTCCAAACGAACGTCTTTGCCCAGGAAACGGTCACCTTCTCCTTCCCGATCTCAGCCTATGCCGGGGTCAACCTCGGCTGGAGCCGCGGCACCAACCCTAACTATAAAATCCAATGGCTCAATGTCTCCCCGCGCTTCGGCCTGAGCCTTCCGCTTTCCCAACAGAAAACATCGATGTTCAAAATCTCCGCGGCCCGCTACTACTTCGACCTTCCCCTGAATTATCTAGCCTACGGAAATCCCGAGGCGCCGGGCGGGTTGGTCTATCGCTGGACCGACGCCAACGGGGACGGGAATTTCCAAGAAGCCGAAAAAGGCGCCCTGCTAAGACGGGAAGGCCCGTTGTTTGCAGCGATCGACGCCGGGATCAAACATCCCTTTACCGATGAATATGTTCTGTCCTTCATCCATGATTTCGGCGCGCATTGGTTCTTCTCGCTGGCCGGGTTTTATCGGGAAACCCGAAACCTCATTGAAACAGAGAATACAGGAGTTCTTCTTTCGGATTATGATCCCATCCCGTTCTATGATGAAGGAGACGACCGGATTGCCCACACGCACGACGATTTATTCTTCACCGTCTACAGCCAGAAAGAAGAATCGTTAGGACGCGATTTTTTTCTGCTGACCAATCCCGAGGGCAAGACCCGAGTCTCTCGCACCAAGGGCTTGGATCTGACCCTGGTCAAGAAATACAGCGATCAATGGCTCTTCTTCCTGTCTCTGACCGCCATGCAAGCCGTGGGGACGACCAGCCCGGGCAATACGGAATGGGAAAATGACGACGGCGTCATCGGCGCTCTCTACGACAACCCCAATGCATCCATCAACGCTCGCGGCCGTCTCCGCTTTGACCGAGCCTACACGGCTAGAATCGGCTCGAGCTTCCGGGCCCCATTCGGGACGCGGATCGGCACTCTCATCAAGTATTATGACGGCCAGCCTTTCGCCCGCAAGATCATCGTGACCGACCTGAACCAAGGACCCTTCTACATCCAGGCCCATCCCCGCGGCGTGTCCCGCTACGAATACAACATGACTGTGGATCTTAGGCTGGAAAAAATCATCCGCTTGGGCGTCGGCCGGCTGAGGATTCTCATCGATGTCTTCAACCTCTTCAACCGCAACCTGGCCACGGCAGAGAACGAATGGACCGGCCCGGAATTTCCCGGCCGCTATGCGACCGAGATCCAATCCCCTCGGGTATTCCGGCTCGGGCTCAATTATGAATTTTAAAAAGCGGAAATTTGTAGCATTAATACTCCTACATCAATAAAGGAGAGGACATGCTGTCGGCGCTTGAAAAAATCATTTTTGTCCTGATCATCGGGGGAACGATGACGGCCTTTCTGGCCCCTTTGTATTATCGCTACAGAATCGTGCGGGCCGGCCGGGCCGAAGACAGGTTCGACCATTTTTTGGCCAGGCTGGTCCATGCCCTGGGCAAGATTCTCTTTCAGCGGTGCACCTTGAAGAACGAGCGTGTCTTGACCGGCGTCATGCACGTTTTCATTTTTTACGGGGCTCTGACCTTCGACACCATGACCGTGAATCACACACTGGAAGGTTTGTTCCCCGATTTTTATCTCTTCGGCAAATCCGGATTCGGCCTCTTTTTTTCGATGCTGGTCGATGGCATGGCCGTCCTGGTGCTTCTGGGCGTCCTCTTTTTTGCGTTCAGACGTTTCATCGTCAGGCCCAAAGCCTACGCCACGACGCGCGGCGACTCGGCCGTTATCTATTCCGCCCTTGTTCTGGTCACCTTAAGCTATCTCTATTTTGAGGCTTTTGCCGTCGCCCATCATCCGGACACGAGCCGGTGGTCCTTCCTGGGAAGTTATTTCGCCCGGTCCATTAGCGCTTCGGGCCTCTCGGTCTCGAGCGTCGCCGCCCATTTCAAGATTGCCTGGTGGCTGCACGTCCTTTTTGTCTTCGGCTTTATTGCCTATGTCCCGCATTCCAAGTATCTCCATATGATTACGGGCCCGCTCAACGTTGTTTTCCGTTCGCCGCGAGCGGGCCGTTCCTTGAGCCCTTTGGACTTGGAGAAATCCGAGATTTTCGGCATCGAAAAGGCGCTCGACTTCACCTGGAAAGATCAACTGGATGCATTTGCCTGTATGGAATGCGGCCGCTGCCAGGACGTTTGCCCGGCCTTCGCCAGCGAAAAACCCCTGTCACCAAAAATGATTCTGTTCAACATGGAGCAACATCTTCTCAAAGACGGCCGAGATGTGATTGCCAAGAAGCGGGATGGGCTGCCGGCTCTCGTCCCCGCCATCCATGGACAGGGCGAAATCTGGACCTGCACGACGTGCGGCGCCTGCATGCATGTCTGTCCCGTGGAGATCGAGCATATTCGCAAAATCGTGGGGATGAGACAGAGCCAGGTTTTGATGGAAAGCAAGTTCCCCGCCGAGCTCAACACGTTCTTTCGGAACATGGAGACCAACAGCAATCCCTGGGGCATCGGGTTTTCCAAGCGCGCCGATTGGAGGGAAGGCCTGGGGGTCAAGTTGATCCAGGACAACCCTGGCGCCGAATACCTGTTTTGGGTAGGATGTGCCGGGTCTTTTGATGATGAGGGCAAAAAAATCACGCGGGCTTTCGTCGAACTGCTGAACCGGGCGGGCGTCGATTTTGCCGTCTTGGGGACGGAGGAAAAATGCTGCGGCGATTCGGCGCGGCGGCTCGGCAACGAGTACCTATTCCAAACCCTGGCCGCTCTGAACCTGCAGGTGTTCGCCCAATACAAGATCCAAAAAATCCTGACGACCTGCCCCCACGGCTACAACACGTTTAAAAACGAGTATCCGGCGCTCATCGACCTGCAGCCTTCTCTCAGTCCGGAGGACAAGGCGCATCTCGAAAAGATCCAGGTTTTCCATCACGCCGAATTTCTTCATCGTCTCATCCAAGAGGGACGGCTGCCGGCCCTCTCGGAAGGACAGGGGCGCCTCACCTACCATGACCCTTGTTACCTGGGCCGGCATAACGGGATCCTGGAAGCGCCGCGGAGCGTTTTATCCGGATTTGGACCGGAAAAATTCGTTGAGCTCAAGAATAACCGCCGGCACAGCTTTTGCTGCGGCGCCGGAGGCGGCCTGATGTGGACAGAAGAAAAGCTCGGGAAAAGGATCAATCACCTGCGGGCCGAAGAGATCATCGAGGCCGGAGCGGAAACCGTCGCCACATCCTGCCCCTTTTGCCTGACGATGCTGCGCGACGCCCTCAAGGAGAAGGACCGGGGCGGGATCAGAGTCAGGGATATCGCCCAGTTGATGGCCGAGCGCCTGAAAAGCTAATTGGCCAGGATCTGGCGAAAGGCCGCTACGGCGCGGTCCACGTCCTGATCATCCACATCTTTGTGCGTGACGAGCCGAATGCCTCCCGTAAAGGCCAAGGCAAGCACCCCCCGGTTCCTGAGCTCCGTCAGGAATTCAGAAACCGACAGCCGGGGATGCGAAAAGTTGAAGATAATGATATTGGTTTCGATCGCGCCCGGGTCCATGTCCACGCCGGGCAGCCCTGCAATCGCGGCGGCCAGCCGTTTGGCTCTTTGATGGTCCTCTTTCAAGCGGTCGACCATTTCTGTCAAAGCCACGATTCCGGCGGCGGCCAGAACACCGACCTGCCGCATTCCGCCGCCGAGAGCCTTGCGGATCCTGCGGCTGTATTCGATGAAGTCTTTGTCGCCGACGAGCATGGAGCCGACCGGCGCCGAGAGGCCTTTGGACAGGCAGAACATCACGGAATCCGCGAGCCGGGCATAATCTTTCACCGGGACTCCGGATGCCGTGCTGGCATTGAAAATCCTCGCCCCGTCCATATGGACCCTCAGCCCGTGCCGGTCGGCGACCGCGCGAATGGCCTTGATATTCTCGATGGGCAGCACGGCGCCGCTCCAATTGTTATGCGTATTCTCCACACAAATGAGGGACGTCCGAGGAAGATGAACGCTCGGCTTTCGGATATTTTTTTCAAGGTCATCGGGGTCCATGGCCCCTCTCCGGGAGGACAAGGGCCGGGGTGTGACCCGTGAAATAAACGTCATGTGGGTCGATTCCATGTTATAGATGTGGGAGCGGGCTTCGACAATCACTTCCTCGAGCTCCCGCGTCCAGGCTTTGACCGCGATGGAATTGCCCATCGTTCCCGAGGGCACAAAGAGTCCGGATTCTTTTCCCATCTTTTCAGCGGCCGAAGCCTCCAGCTTCTGGACGGTGGGGTCGTCCCCAAGGACATCATCGCCGACCTCGGCCTCCGCCATCGCCCGACGCATTTTTTCTGTGGGCCGGGTCACGGTATCGCTTCGAAAATCCGAATATTTCACCATGGCACATCGTCTCCTTTTGGAAAGAATCCGAGCGGCTCGGGACACTTATTATAGAACAAAGCGCTCCGACAAACAACAAAACCCAGGCTGGCCATGAAACGTTTTTGCTGTTTACATGGTTCTGGATCTATGGTATAGATATTTTGGAACTTGCGGGAATGTTTTTTCATGTCCGACAAGAAACTTTATAATATTGCCCTCTATACGCTCCTCTATCTCGTCCTCTTCTTCTTAGCCGCCGATCTCTCTTCCCAAATAATCCTCAGAAGCGAACTGGTGACGCTTCCCGACCTTCTGGGCAAGACCCTGACCGAGGCCCGGGCAGAATTGGCGAAAAAGAAAACGGCCTTGCTTGTCCAGGGCCGCCAGTTCGATAACCGGTTTGAGAAAGAAAGAATCATGTTCCAGGATCCCGCCCCCGGCTCGCGGATCAAGGTCAACAAGACGGTCAAGGTCATTCTCAGCGAAGGCAGTGAAAAAGTGACCATCCCCAAGCTCGAAGGCAGAAGCCTGGAATGGGCTAGCCAAGCCCTGAAAGAGGTCAGCTTGCGCCGAGGCCGCGTCTCTGAGATCCGTACGCCTCAGTATGCGGCTGGGCGAATCATCTCTCAGCAGCCCGCGGCCGCAGCGATCGTCAATCGCAATACAGCGGTTAATTTCCTGGTCAGCCAGGGCGCCTGGGAAGAGAAGTATATCATGCCGGACTTAATCGAAAAAAACTTCGACGCCGTTAGCCAATGGCTCCAGGCCATGGAGTTCAAAGTCACCATCGACCACTATTCCTATTACGATTCGAGGCTCGTCCCCGGGATTATCCTCAGGCAGTCCCCCGTCCACGGATTCCCGCTCCTCAAGCGGAATCTCATCTCCGTGGAGGTCAGCAAGTAACATGATCTTGATTGCTCCCTCAATCTTATCGGCGGACTTCGCCAGGATTGCCGAGGCCGTCAAGGTCGTCGAAGAGGCCGGTGCCGACTTGATCCATGTCGATATTATGGACGGTCATTTCGTTCCCAATTTGACCTTCGGACCCCAACTCGTTGCCTCCCTCAAAAAGAAAACGCGCCTGCCATTGGATGTGCATTTGATGGTGGATCGCCCGGACGCCGTCATTCCCTGGTTTCTTGAAGCCGGCGCCGATTGGATTTCTATCCACGGTGAGGCGACGGGCCATCTGCACCGGGAGATTTCGCTGATCCGGGAGGCCGGCCGGAAAGCGGGACTAGCCCTGAACCCGGCAACCCCACTCCATCTCCTCGACGACATTCTCGAGGACCTCGATTATGTCCTGCTGATGTGCGTCAATCCCGGCAGGGGAAGCCAGAAATTCATCGACGCTTCGCATCAAAAAATCCAACGCCTCCGCCGCCTCCTCCGGGAGCAAAACCTCACAACCCTTCTGGAAATCGACGGCGGCGTCAACCTGCAGAACCTGGAAGTCTTGGCCAAAGACGGAGCCCGGGTGTTCGTGGCCGGAAACGCGATCTTTAATCATCCCAACCCCCGGCAGGCTGTTTCCATGATGAAAGAAATAGCCGGGAGGGTCGATGGGTCATGACCGTTCTTGTCACCGGCGCCGCAGGCTTTATCGGGTCTCATCTTTGCCGACGGCTTCTTGATGATGGCTACGACGTCATCGGGATCGACAATTTCGCGGATTTCTACCCCCGCTGGATCAAGGAAGCCAATCTCGCGTCTTTGCCCAAATCGAAGAAATTCAAGTTCATCGCCAAGGACCTGGCTGAGCTTCCTCTGACAAAATTGCTCAAGACGGTCGATTCCGTTTTCCATTTGGCCGCCCAGGCCGGAGTCCGGGCTAGCTGGGGGGCCCATTTCTCTGCTTATCTGAAGAACAATGTTCAAGTCACGCAAAGGCTCCTAGAAGCGGCCAAGAATGCTTCTCTCGGAAAGTTCATCTATGCTTCCTCGTCCTCGGTCTATGGGATGACGTCGGAGCTTCCCATGACCGAGACCAGTCCGCTCTATCCCCTGTCGCCCTACGGTGTTACAAAACTGGCCGCCGAGCGGCTCTGTTTTCTCTACTTCAAAAGTTACGAGGTTCCGACCACATCCTTGAGGTTTTTCACGGTTTACGGCCCCGGGCAGCGGCCGGACATGGCCTTCCACAAATTTTTCAAGGCGATCCTGGAAGGGCGGGAGATTGTCATTTATGGGGACGGCAAGCAAACTCGGGATTTCACCTATGTGGATGATATCGTGGAGGCCAACGTGGCCGCCCTCAAGAAGGGCAAGATCGGACAGGTCTATAATGTGGGCGGCGGATACCGAGAAAAATTAACGCACCTCTTTCCCCTTTTTGAGGCCATCTGCCGGAAACCGGTGAAAATCCGATGGCTCGAAAAGCAGAAGGGAGATGTTCTCGATACGTGGGCAAGCATCGATAAAACCCGCCAGGAACTGGGGTTTCTCCCCCGCACCAACCTCCGCACCGGACTTCAAAAAGAATGGGAATGGATTCAGGCGCTGTATTCGGCTCGCATTAAGACAGGCCCTGGCCAAGGACGGCGATCATGAAAAAATTGACGACGATTTACCTCATGGTTCTGTTCGCTGCGATCATAGGAGCCTCCTCCTGCGGCGGCGGCGCCAAAAAAACCGAGATCGCCCCCGAAATCGCGTCCTCGGATGAGGCACTGTTTAAAGAAGGCGAAAAATATCTGAAAAAAGACACGGAAAAAGCCCGCCTGTTTCTCCGCCAGGTCATTGAATCCTTTCCCAAAAGCTTTTATGCCCAGAGAGCCAAGCTGGCCATCGCCGATTCGTACTACAATGAAAAAGATGAAGGGAACCTGATTCTGGCAGCCCAGGAATACGGGGATTTTATCCGACAGTATCCGTTCAGTCCCTCGGCTTCCTTGGCCCAGTACAGGATCGGCCTCTGTTTTTACGATAAATCCCTGAAGCCCGGCCGGGACCAGCAAAAGACCCTGCAGGCCGTGGCCGAATTCAAGAAAGTCGTGACCCAGTACCCCACGATGGACGAGGCCGAGCTGGCCCAGGAAAAAATCAAGGAATGCGAGGAGCGGCTGGCGGAGCATAACTTCGAGATCGGGCTTCATTATTATCGAGCCCAAGCCTATAAAGCTTCGACGACCCGCCTTGCGGAAATCCTGATTACGTATCCCTTGTTTTCAGGCATGGATAAAGTCTACTTCTATTTGGGAGATTCGTATTATCGATGGTCCCTCTTTAAGAACTCTGCGGTCAAAACTGACCAGAGCTTTCCCTATTTCACCAAGCTCGTCACAGATTATCCTAAGAGCAAATTTGCCGAAAAAGCACAGGCCCGGCTGAAGGAAATCCAAGCGGCCCAGACCCAGGCGAAAAAATAAGGAGGTCTTTATGAACCGACTCGGACCGACGTCCCTGATGATTATCGGTCTATTGAGCTCGGGATTTTTTATCCCCTCTCCCGCGCTCGCCCAGGAGGCCGGCCCCAAGCTGCACATGAGGCCCGGCTTCAGCCTGGAATATTTTTCCCGGACGATCAGCTGGGACCCCGATCCGGATACAAAAGAAGACCGATACACGTCCAGGCTCAAAGCCCTGACCGGAATCGTTGAGCTCGGATACGAGCTCCGGAAAGGCTCAACGGTCAGCCTCCTCGCCGGCTACAGCCTGTCCGACTTCAGCGGCCTCGTCTTCCGCCAGGTCCCGTTCTCGATCGACTATGAAGCAGGCAACATCGGCGGCTTCCTGTTGGGCGCCGAAGTCCATCAAGACCTGATCGGCTTGGGCTATTTTGAGATGGAAGTCCTTGCCCAATTCGTCTTCTATTTTGGCACGACAAAAAATTTTCAGGTAACAGCCTTGAACACAGACGGCACGCTGGATGCCAAAGCGGACTATTGGATGCGGGCTCAAATCGGGCCGGCCTTCTCTTATCGGGGCTTCGAATATTTCTCTCCTTTCCTGTCGGTCACCTTCAATAAGCTCCGGGGCAAATTCACTATGACCGAAACCATCGGCGACCTGACCGGCACGGAAGAGAAAAAAATATCGGCGAAAAGCGTCGTCGGCGTTTCCCTGGGAACGGTTTTTGAAACCTCGTCGAATTTTAGCCTGAGGGCCGAGGGAACACTCCTCCCCTTCCACAAAGGGACCGGCCAGGGATGGGCGTTCGACTTCGGCGGCTCCGTGAAGGCGGTCATGTCTTTTTGATTAAAGGAGAGGAACGATGACAACGCAAAAACATAGATGGGCCGCGAGCCTGATCCTCGTCTTGACACTGGTCCTTTGTCTCGGCTTCCAAAAAGCTCAACAACCTCCTGGGCTTTTTCCGGAATTGAATTTCGCCGACTCGAGTTTCCAGAAAGAGCCCGGACAGGATGCCCGCTACGTCCCGGGCCAGGTCATCGTAAAATTCAAGCCCGCTCTTTCGGCCCTGATGAAGAGATACACTCTGAATGCCTACAATTTTCGATTGCTGTCAAAATTGGCCAACCTGGAGGCCTATCTTGTTCAAATCCCGGAACAGGCCACTGTCGAGCAGATGGTCTGTGCCCTGAATCAAAACCCCAACGTGCAATACGCCGAGCCGAACCATCTGCTGCGGATCGACGTCACCCCGAACGATACCCTGTTCAAATACCAATACGCTCTTTACAATACCGGCCAGTTGATCGGGACGGTCCCCGGCAGCCCCCAGGGCAAGTCCAGCGCGGACATCAAAGCCCCGCCGGCCTGGGAGGAGACGAAGGGCCGGCCGACCATTACCATCGCCGTCGTCGATACGGGCGTGGATATGCGCCATCCGGATTTGAAAAATAAAATGAAAAGCAGCGGCCGTGATTACATCAACGACGACTTCGATGCGACCGACGACAACGGTCATGGGACCATGGTGGCGGGCATCGCCGCCGCTGAAACCAACAACAACGAAGGCATCGCCGGCGTCGCCTGGAACTGCAAAGTCCTGCCCGTGAAGGTCATCGGGCTGGATGGCACAGGCCCCGAGGATAAAGTGGCCCAGGGTATTCGCTGGGCGGTGGATAATGGCGCCGATGTCATCAATCTCAGCCTCGGTAGCTCGGAGCCCACATTGTTGATCCAAGACGTGGTGAAATATGCCCATGACAAAAATGTGGTGATTGTCGCATCGGCCGGAAATTCCAACGGCCCGGTCGATTATCCTGCCGCCTATAATGCTTACTGTTTGGCCGTTGCCGCCACAGACTACAACGATCAACGGGCTCCCTGGTCCAGCTTTGGCCCCCAGGTCGATGTCGCCGCGCCCGGCGAGAGAATTCTCGCGCCGTATCCGGTCGATCTCACGCCTCCGGGATACCTTCCCTATTACTACGGCACGGGCACGTCATTCTCAGCCCCCCATGTTTCCGGCCTGGCGGCCTTGATCAAAAGCATCAAGCCAGGGCTCAAGGTCGAGGATATCAGGTTGATCATTCGCTACTCGGCCGACGACGTCAACGCCTCCCAGCTCCAGGGAAGAGACGATTATATCGGTTACGGCCGCATCAACATGGAAAAAGCGCTGGTGCCGATCAAGATCACACAATAAATGCGCCTGAATGATTAGGTTTCTGAGAATCAAGAATCTGGCCACAATCGAAGACCTCCAGGTGAATTTCGGCGAAGGGTTCTCTATCCTGACCGGCGAAACGGGTGCGGGAAAATCCATCATCATTGACAGCATCCGTCTGGTCTGCGGCGAAAAAGGATCGCCGGACCTGGTTCGGACAGGAACAGAGGAAGCCTCGGTGGAGGTCATTTTTTCGGTCCCGGAAAAGGTCAAGACTCGTGAGCGTCCGGCCTCGGGCGAAGAGGCAAGGGAGCTGACCGTCCAGAGAATGATCTCCGGGGAGGCATCGAGCAAGTCGTATTGCGACGGCGTGCTCGTCCCCGTCAAAAAGCTCAAGGAAGTCTCCAGCGACCTGGTTGATATCTACGGTCAGAATGACCACATTTTCCTTCTCCATTTAGAAAACCATTTGGACTATCTCGATTATGCAGGCGGCAGCCTGGACCTGCGGGAAGACGTCGCCCAAGCCGCCCGGGAACTGCGGCGGCTCATTCGGCTGCGCAACGAGTGGAAAACCAAAGAGCGCGAGCGCAGCCAGCGGCTGGATTTCCTTGAATTCCAGATCAGGGAAATCGAAAAGGCAAACCTTCGGGTCGGCGAAGAGGAAGCACTGCGGGGACAGCGACATATCCTCAAAAATGCAGAAAAAATCACGGGCCTCCTGGACAAAGCCCTGTCCGCCGCCTATACCGAGGAGCCGTCCCTAACCAGCTTGTTGGCCAAGCTTCAAAGCACTCTGGCCGAACTCTCGACGTTCGATCAAAAATTCGCCGAGGCCAATGACTCCCTGAATCCTCCGGCTATTGTCCTCCAAGAGTTATCGGATTTCTTGATGAAATACAAGGACAAGCAGGAGATCACTCCGGACAAGCTGGAAGAGATCGAGGAACGGCTCAGCCTGATCGAAGCCCTCAAGAGAAAATACGGGTCTCAGATCGAGGATATCCAATTCTATTTGAGGCAAATCAAGCAGGAACATAACGAACTGGTTCAGATCCAAGACAAGCTCGCTCGTGTCGAAGCCGAGGTCAACAAAACCTTTGAGGTCTATCGGTCCAAAAGTGGCCATCTTTCCGCATTGCGGCAGAAAGCCGCCCGGGACTTGGAAAAGCTCATCGAGAAGGAAATCTCGCAGCTGGGCATGAAAAAAGCCCGATTCCATATCAAAATCGAGACAACCGTCCTGACGCCGGACTTGGCGGAGAAGGCCAAGGACAGCGGCATCGACGATGTGGAATTTATGATCAGCCCGAATCCCGGCGAAGAGGTCAAGCCGCTGCGCAAAATCGCCTCGGGCGGCGAATTGTCAAGGATCATGCTGGCGCTGAAAGCCGTGGGTAAAGAAAAAGGGAGCGGGAGGACCCTCATTTTCGACGAAATTGATTCCGGAATCGGAGGAAAAACGGCCGAATTCATCGCCCAGAAACTCAGGACTCTTTCGAAAAATCATCAGATCCTGTGCATCACTCACCTGCCCCAAATCGCCTCGTTCGCCTCTCATCACTACAGGATTGAAAAAAAGGTCGAAAAGGAGCGGACCTTCACGAGCATGAAGAAGCTCGATTTTGAAGACCGCGTCGAGGAGATCGCCCGCCTGATGTCGGGCAGCCGCATTACCGAACTGACGCTTGCGAATGCGCGGGACATGTTGCATCATAACCTAAGAGAATGATGTTCTGCGCTTTCTATCCCTAGGCCTGATAGAAGAAAATGCGGGAATCCAATACGCGCGAACTCAATGAAATGAGGAGAATCAAAGAAATGAGCAAAGTGGAGAAAGCTGTCGCCCTCTTCAATCAAGGATTCAGTTGCTCCCAGGCGGTATTTGCGACCTACAGCGAGGAACTCGGCCTCGACCGGATAACATCTCTCAAAGTATCGCAGGCCTTTGGCGGCGGAATGGCGCACCTGGGAGAAGCTTGCGGGGCCGTGACTGGGGCGTTCATGTTGATCGGCTTGAAATATGGCCGTATCCGGGCCGAAGACCTGGACGCTAAAGAGCGCACGTACGCTTTGATGCGGACCTTTGCTGAAAAATTCAAGGCCGGGCACGGCTCGATCCAGTGCCCTTGTCTTCTCGGGCTGGATCTCGACACCGAAGAAGGCATGCGCCTGGCCAAGGAGAAAAATCTCTTTCAAACGCACTGCGTCAAATACGTCCGGAACGCGGCGGAAATCATCGAGGAAATTCTTTAAATTTTAAAATTAGGCTTCGCCGGCGCTTCCCACCAAGACCGCATGGATCATAGAACGGACATAATGAAAGGCCTCCGATTTTTGATCCATACCTTCGGCTGCCAAATGAACGAAAATGATTCGGAAAGAATCGCCGGATTGCTGACAGCGGCGGGGGCCCTGAAGGTCGATACCCCAGAAGACAGCCAAGTGATCATCGTCAACACCTGCGCGGTCAGGGAAAAATCGGAAGAAAAGCTCTATTCGTACCTCGGCCGTCTCCGAAGCCTTAAAAAGAAGACGGGGGCGGTCATCGGAGTCGCCGGATGCATCGGCCAGTTGTACCGAGAGAAGCTTCTGGCAACAAAACCGTTCCTGGATTTTGTCTGCGGGCCCGATCATTACCAAGAGCTTCCAGAGATTCTGAGCTCGCGCCTCCTGGAAAAAGTCGTCTCAACCGGTTGGTCCCGGCGCTGGAAAGAAACGCCTCCCCGCTCGATTCTGCATGAAAGCCCCGTCTCAGCCTATGTTACCATCATGGAAGGCTGCGATCATTTTTGCACCTACTGTATCGTCCCCTTCGCGCGGGGCCGGGAAAAATTCCGTCCCCTTGGCAACATCCTGGCCGAAATCCAAGATCTGGCCGGCCGAGGCTATAAGGAAATCCAGCTGCTGGGCCAGAACGTAAATTCCTATAAAGACCCGGAAACGGGCGTGCCGTTTTCCGGACTCTTAAGAGCGATCGACTCTATCCCGGGTCTTTCTTGGGTTCGCTTCATGACATCCCACCCTCGAAACTTCACGGCGGATATCGCACAGGCCATGCAGCGATCCCGGAGGGTCTGCCGTCAGCTCCACCTCCCGCTTCAATCCGGGGCCACCTCTGTCCTGGACAGGATGAACCGGGGATACGCGCGTGAAGATTACCTAGAAAAAATCGGCATGCTGCGGAGCCTCATGCCCGAGATCAGCTTGAGTACGGATATCATCGTCGGTTTTCCGGGCGAGACAGAAAACGAATTTGAAGAAACACTGACCGCGCTCCGGGAGATCCGCTTCGCCAATATTTTCTCCTTCCGCTACTCTCCACGCCCGCACACGGCGGCCTCAAGGCTCAAGGACGACGCCCCCTTCGACGTGAAAAGACGCCGGCTGCTCGAAGTCCAGCGCCTGCAGAAACTGATCCAGTCGGACATCCACAAAAGCTATGTCGGCAAAACCCTAGACGTCCTCTGCTCGGGCAAAAGCAAGAAGGACCCGCACGCCTACTCAGGGCGAAACGAGGGATACCAGGTCGTCAACTTTAAATGCGATCAGGACGTGACGGGCCGCTTTGTCTCTGTCCTCATCACGGCCTGGGGGCCCTACAGCCTCCGAGGAGACTACCAAGGTCCCGCTTGACGGCTTTTTGGAGCTCGAAGCAAAAAACACTTTTAAAAAATCTCCGACCGAGCACGGCGCCCGTCGACGGATCAACCTGCAGGAATACAGCATTGATTAAGTCCCGTGCGATGCTGAGAACGGCCGGCGGCCGTTCCGCAATGACGACATTCCACAGGGCTTTTTGCGGAGCCTCTGCAAGCCATCGATCGCTGAAAACACTGGGGCATTCATCGGCGGGCGAAAAGCTGGTCAGAATAAAAAAAATGGTTTCCCTGTCTTCAAAAGCGGCCCGGAGGGCCTGGGCTGCGCTTAATGGCGTGCTCATACGCCGAAATTATGCAAGAACGGGGCCAAGTCCTCCAGTCCGTCAACTTCTTTATTTTCAATATTTTATTGACAACGCAGTCGAACCGGATCGTTTGCTTGCGAGACAAAATGGCACGATGTGTGCCATAACAAATATCCACCCTTTCCAAAATAGAGGATAAAGATGGGTAGCTCCCAACCGCTTATTTGGACTGCTTGATGGTTTGTTCGACCTGATGAAATTCCTTGAGGCCCGTCCTTTTCGAATACCAAATGGAGATAATGACGGCCACTAGGGCTAGGACAAGAAAAATGACCACGCCCGGCGACATCTTTCTATACTGGATGATGATCGGAGCTGCCAGGACGGAGACCAGGTTGATGACCTTGATCATCGGATTCAGGGCCGGCCCGGACGTGTCTTTGAGAGGATCGCCGACCGTATCTCCGACGACGGCCGCCTTATGACAAGCCGAGCCTTTGCCTCCATAGAGCCCGTCCTCGATCAGTTTTTTGGCATTGTCCCAAGCGCCTCCCGCATTAGCCATGAAAACGGCTAGCAATTGTCCTGAAAGGATGGCCCCTGCCAGAAATCCGCCCAAGGCTTCGACTTGAAAAACAAGGCCCACGATAAGCGGCGTCAGCACGGCCAGCAGCGCCAGGCCGACCAGCTCTTTCTGGGCGGCGCCTGTGCAGATGCTGACGGCTTGCCTGTAATCCGGCTTCACTTTGCCTTCCATGAGACCGGGGATCTTGAACTGTCGCCGGACTTCCATTACGATCAAAGACGCGGCCCGCGAAACGGCGTTGATGGTCAACGACGAAAATAACCAAGGCACCGCCCCCCCGATCAGCATGCCGATCAGGACCATGGGCGTGGAAATCCTGATCCCCGTCGTCAGGAGCTGAAGGGCTTCCGGGATCTTCAGCTGGGCCTGGACCTTGGTCACGTCCGTCATGTACGACCCGAACAGGGAGACGGCGGCAATAACGGCCGAGCCTATGGCCACCCCCTTGGTGATGGCCTTGGTGGTGTTGCCCACGGCATCCAGGTCGGCCATGATCTTTCTGGCGGACTTATCCAATCCGGCCATCTCCCCGATTCCATTGGCATTGTCGGAGATCGGCCCGAAGGAATCCATGGCCACGTTGTTGCCGGTCAGCGTCAGCATGCCGATGCCCGTCATCGCGACGCCATAGAGGACGTAGGCCACGGGCTGCCCCCAATAAATGAGCACGGCCGAGAAGATCGTTGCCGCAATCACCAAAATGGCCCAAACCGTGGATTCAAAACCGGTCGAGAGGCCGGACAGGATCACGGTCGCTGAGCCGGTCTGGCTGGCCTTTGCGATTTCTTTGACGGGGCTGTAATGTGTGCCCGTAAAATATTTCGTCAGCTCGTCGATCATGATGGCCAGGATGATCCCGACCCCCACGGACAGGAAGGCCCGCCACTCGTTCATATAGAAATGAGCCAGAAACGCGAAAGAGACAAAACAAAGAGCCGCTGAGGTATAGAAGCCTTTGTTGATCGAGGCCATGGCGTTTCCCTGTTTATGGCCTTTTTTGCCGCGCACCTGATAGGTCCCGATGATTGAGGAGAAGACCCCAATGCCCCGGACGAGAAGCGGAAAGATGATCCACTTGATCTGGCCGGTCAGCTGGACAAGGGCCAGTCCGAGGATCAGTCCGGAAACGATCGTGACTTCGTAGCTTTCGAAGATGTCCGCAGCCATTCCCGCGCAATCCCCGACGTTATCTCCGACCAAATCGGCGATGACGGCGGCATTCCTAGGATCATCTTCCGGGATAGACGCCTCCACTTTTCCGACAAGATCGGCACCCACATCCGCCGCCTTGGTGTAAATCCCTCCGCCCACCCTCATAAAGAGGGCCAGCAGAGTCCCCCCGAAGCCGAATCCCAGCAGCGCGTCCGGCGCGGCCTTCTGAAAAAAAATAAAGATCACGGTGCCGCCCAAGAGTCCGAGGCCGTCGGTGAGCATCCCCGTGATCGTGCCGGCACGGTAGGAAATCTTCATCGCTTTGTCGAAGCTCTCCCGGGAGGCCGCGGCGACCCGGACATTAGCCTGAACCGCCATGCGCATGCCGAACTGCCCCACCGTTAAAGAAAAAAGGGCTCCCAGGACAAACGCCGCGGCCCGGCCGAAGCCGATCACGATCTTGACCTGGTCTGGAGTGAACTTGGAGAACCGCCCCAAGGCTTCTGCAGACGGCGGAACAATATATACGCTAAAGAACAGCGCGATCGTCAGGATGATGATGAAAGGAAGGATCGTTCTCAGCTGTTTCGTCAGATAGGCGTTCGCGCCTTGCTTAATCGCTTCCCAGACCTCGATCATCGCCGCCGTCCCCTTGTCGTGGGCCAAGACCTGGCGTCTCAAGAACAGGGCATACCCCAGGCCAATCAGGGCAATGCCCAGCACCACCCACAGGGCGATCATTTCAAAAGCGGTCGTTTCTAGCATGCCGTCTCCTTCTTCATCCTGCGAAAAAAATGTCTCATCGTCTCTCTAAAAGTCTCATCATTTTAGCCACAATCCCGGCCAAAATCAAGAATGTTCATCCGTGGCAAAATTGCCGATAGAAACGCCCGACGGGTCCTGTCGCGGTTCACCCCCGGCGCCCCTCGCGGTCTATCATGTTGATTCTTATGGAGAAAGTCAGCCGCATCAAACGCTCGGGGCGGCGGGGGACTCCCGAACCACGCCACCCGTCGGGTATCGGTGCTTTCTTTAAATTTAACGGAGCGCTCTGAGTTTTTGGCGAATTAGCAGCTCCATCGGCAATTTTGGGATCCGTCCCGGTCGTCTCCGACGTGTCAAATCATTTAACCAGGTAACCGAAACTCAGGTTGTTGAATCGTATAAAAAGTAACCATGGAAGGCTGCTGTTTTTTATAGGGATTGATGGTCAGCGATTTTTTCTTTTTTCTCTGATAG
>Ga0315280_10001130_pt1 | contig 47145 bp, 40 predicted proteins | sample YL17G06_40_MG_FD_203697 | JGI IMG/M metagenome (GOLD analysis project Ga0315280, IMG submission 203697) | Sediment microbial communities from Yellowstone Lake, YNP, Wyoming, USA - YL17G06_40 | ecosystem: Environmental > Aquatic > Freshwater > Lake > Sediment | place: USA: Wyoming | collected... | reverse complement strand
ACCGGCGGTTGAACCGATTAAGACGACAAGCGATATGGCGATAAGTGGCAAATACCATTTACATTTCATCATCCACGCCTCCGGTTTTTGTGGGCATTATAGATGCGGCGGAAGGTGGTGTCAAACGTACACCACCACCTCCCTAATCCACAAAATCCAAATCCTAAATCACAAATCTCAAACAATACCAAAATTCAAATTCACCAAATTCAAAACCTTGAGGTTGCGGTCCTTTTTTAGTGATTGGGGCGAGGCTACACGCGTGAATGGGGTAATAAAAAAGCTGCGAGGCTTTAGCCTCACAAAGTGAGGATTTATTAAACATGTAGTGTTAAACATGTAGCCACGAGGTTTCAACCTCGTGCGCCCGACCTTAAAAGGTCGGGGCTACATGTGGAGAGGTAAGGATGACACGGGGATTTAAAAAGGGGGGTGGCTTAAGCCACCCCCCTTTTGCTTATCTCAAGCAGGTAGGCTATACCCGGCGCGTCTTGAAGATGAGAACCAGGGTGACAATCACCAGGATAGCGCCGATGGCAATCACAACCCAGACCCACAGCGGAGTTGGTGGAGCTGGTGCTGGGCCTGGTGCTACTGGTGGTGCCGCCTCAGTCAGGAAACTGAAGGTAGCCGACCAGTCGCTCGGCGCTGGCTCGACAGCCATCACTCGCCAGAAGTAGTTGGCGCTGTATTCCAGCGCGCCATCGTACTCGAAGGCGGTGGTGGCCAAGTCAGCCTCTTTGACCACCTGGGTCATAGCCGCGTCCTTAGCCAGGACGAACTTGTACTTCGTGGTCTCCTTGAACGGTGACCAGGAGAAGGAAACTGGCTTTACCGGAATGCCGAGGCCGCCGTTGTTAGGCGACAGCAACTGCACGCCGTAGTACGGAGTGCTTACCGGCAGGCCAGCCTTGATGGTGAAGCTCCTCGCCTCAGACCACGGGCTGCGTATCCACTGGCCGGTGGCGCATTCACGTGCCTTGACTCGCCAGTAGTAGGTGTGGCCGCATTCCAGGTTGCCGTACAGAGCTATGGCTGAGCCCTCATAGTAATCAGCCCTGCCACCAGAGGGGAAGAAGGCGCACGGCTGGGTAACATCAGATGGTTCGAAACCGCCGCAGTTAGCTTCACTAACCCAGTCGATTATCCTGATGGTGAACGCATTGGACTTGGCGATCTCGATGTCGTACCTGTCAGCCACGCAGAGCTGCTCCCAGCACAGGTTGACTTCCTGAGCTCTGCCGGAGACTGGGTCGCAGCCGATGAGCGTCTTATCGGCGGTAATCAGGGCTGGGCCCTTCTTAGCCATGCAGTCGGCGAAGTTCCACAGGAAGCCTACCCTGGTGGACGCGACGTAGTTCCGAGCATCCAGCGCATACAGCTGGGTGTTGGTGTCCAGCGTGCAGCAGCCGCACAGCTTCAGCGAGTACGGCTCGCGGATGAAGGTGACGCCACGGTTGGCAGCACCTGCGGCTGGTAGGCCGGTGATGAGGCAGTCCCAGGCGATGCCCGGCTTGGGCATGCCGGAGAGAGGACCGTAATCTTTGCCGAGGACGGTGCCGTCAGAGATGGTGCGGCAGACACCGCTGTTGCCACAACCGGGGTCGTCGATGAGTGGGATTTGCCTATCGCAATACGGAGTCCCGGCAATTACGGCATGGGCCGAGTACAGGGCACCGCCCGTGTAGGCGAGAGCCAGGCCGTACTGGCCGAGGGGATGCGGTGCATTGCAGCCGATGGCGCCGTTAGTCGCCGCCATCATGTCGAAGTCTGCCCACCTGCTGGCGGCGGCAGCATTGTTGCGGTACACCGAGCCGGTGGCGTCCGCAGCATCATTAGCAACGTAGATGATGTTGTTGCTCTTGTAAGCTGGGTCGAAGGCGACATGGAGATTCACCGCGCCGAACAGCGGCTGCAGCAGCAGGCTAAAGGTAGCGCCGGCGTTCCTGGAGACGGCTACCGGGTAAGTAGCGCCCGGAGCAGCACCAACCAGCACCTGCCCCTCGGGCATGGCGGTTATCATGTGCGCGTAGCCGATTGCCGTGTTGACGCTGGGCTCAACAGTTGACCAGGCAGTGCCGGTGTACGGCATCTTCTGCACCAGTCCACTTGCAGTCAGGTTATACAGCACGGTGCTCGATTCGAAGGCGAAGTCCTGTATGTTGTCTCTGGGGGTAATGTTCGCCCAGTAATCGCCGTAGTCAGGCGACCACGCCTGCGCTTTGGTCGTCTGAGCTGCCCAGGCAATTATCTGCCCGGTGGGCTCTGCGCACCCAGGAACTACTCTCAGCAGCGGCTTGTCACTATGTGTTTCATTGCAGCTCACCGCCGTTGGTCGGGTGTAAACCCGCTCGTACCACCCGCCCAGAGGCGGCAGCACCATCAGCGGCGAAACCACGTCGCTGGACAGCGAAGACCGCCACACGCTGTCAAAGGCCATGCAGGGGTAGGTTAAGTTCTCGCTGGCTGAAGCCAGGTACAGCGTCTTGCAGTCGGCTGAGATGGCGAAATCGTTGAATTTAGTTAGCGTGGTGTTAATCAGCGCTAGCTGGTTCCACGTCTCGCCGTTGTTGCGGCTGATGGAAAAAGCCGACTCGTCGTTTATAATCGGCGTAGCGTAGAAGCCAGTCCACCACGTGGGGGTCGCAGCACGTACGCTGGCACCGGTGGCAGCTAAGGCAAGCTTGCCGTCCATGAACCAGGCGACCTGCGCATTGCCATCGCCCATCGTGGCTATGTCGCACGTTGTACCCCCGGCAGCGCCGGTGGCCGGCTTAAGTGCCGGATACCAGCAGGGGATGGGGCAGGTGGTCGGCGAATCGGTGAACCAGGTCGGCACGGTCGCCGTGCACGTACTGCCTCTGACCTCACCAGCCAAAAGCTTGCCCGAGGCAAAGGTGCCGAAGTAGGCGATGCTGGCAATCCGCTTGTCCGCGGTGGCTGTGGTGTTCATCAAGACATAGACGGACAGGTCGTCAATGCGGAAGATGCCGTCATCTTTTCCTCCAGTAGTGGCATCGGTGGAGATGTAAGCGCGGCGCAGAGACGCAGCCTGACCCGAGAAGTCAGATGGCAGCTCCAGGTCAGCAGATATAAGGTTTGCTGCTATTGGTGAATTGCCCACGGTTCCTGCTACCTCCACGGAAGGGGTGAATGCCCACTGACTGATGGTGTTGAGGTCAACATCGCGCAGAGCGACGTTGTAGTAGGTGCCGGTGGGGGTAGCCTTGGAGGTGAAGACCACTGCCAGCGAGGCATCGCTGGAATAGGTCGGCGAGAACTTCAGGGCAAAGACGTCGCCCAAGGTAACGGTTGACGGGAGATTTGTCTGCCTGACCCAGCCGGTGAAGCCCTTGGACTGCAGCACCCAGATGTCTAAAGCGGCAGTGCCATCACCTTTGCGCATGCCGACGGCGATGTCACGCTTGCCGCCGTAGTCAACGGAGATGTCAATGGCGCCGACTGTTTTTGTGCTTGCGGCAGTTGCATCGAACAGCTTGGTGCGCTCCCACTTGCCGCCGGAGTTCTCGGTTATCCAGACCTCCTCAGGTTGTTTATTGGTGTGGCCGGTAACCACCGCCCAGAAGGCGGGGTTGTCCGGGGCAATCGCCACGTCGAAGACATTTGCGGTATAGGTCCCTACTCCGGTTGAGGCTCTCAAGTTTGCGTAGGGGGTGGTGCTCCAGTAGAGCCCCATCAGGCCTGAGGTAAGCAGTATCGGGTTAACCGTTGGACCGTAAGGGACATAGGCGGCGACGTCTACCGCGGCAATTATTGTCCTGCCGTCGTTGCCCACTGCTATCTTGTTTATCTCCGACCCGCCGATGGCTCCGCCCATTGCGCTCCCTGGACCCGTGACGTCGAACCTGGCGACAATTGAGCCGGGCATCTCGAGTGTGTCCCACTTGCAGACGCCGGCTTCTACTGGTGCCGGGCTCATCAGGCTGGCTGGCACCACAAAGCTGGCTACCAGCAGCACGGCTGCCAAGAGACCGAACATTCTAGGATATTTGGTTTTCATTATACCTCCTAAGTTTTATAAACTCCGAAAATTCCCTTGATTATTTCCCCCTGTAGCCCCGACCTTATAAGGTCGGGCACCCGAGGCTGAAGCCTCGTTATTTCCCCCTGTAGCCTCGACCCTTTAGGGTCGAGCTCCCGAGGCTGAAGCCTCGGGGCTACATTCAGAGAAGGGTGGGGGGTTCTTTCATCTTCGGAGACCTTCGGCGAATTTCGACCTTTTCGCCTCCGGTTTTAGAAACCCTTAACGGGGAAAAGTATTCACTTTTTGGTGGGTATTTGTTAAGCCTGCCCTTCAGGCTGCTCCACAGATAGTCCAGAAACATTTTTCTGGGCTTAAGGCTTTATGTCCCGGAGCCAGGACGGTTCTGAGATTGCCTCGGCCGGTCTTGCCAGCTTTGGCTTCCTTCCATCAGCATCACCTCCTTTGTTTTATAGATAGTCCAATAGGCAAGGATTTCTCCTTGCCTAGTACTATTGTACCACGCCTGTCAAGACCCCCCCCAAGGGGTAAATCCCAAGCACCAAGCACCAAATCCTAAGCAAATTCAAAGCCCAAAATTCCAACAACTAAAACATGTAGCCTCGACCTTTTAAGGTCGAGGTCACGAGGTTAAAACCTCGTGGCTACATTTGTGATTTACACCAAAAATGTAGGTGCGACCTTTTAAGGTCGCACGGGCGGGGTTAAGCCTCGACCTTTTAAGGTCGAGGTCACGAGGTTAAAACCTCGTGGCTACATGTTTTACACAAACAATTGGCTGATATTGCTGAATTCGAAGGAGCCTGAATAGGGATACTGGAGATAATCTGTAACTATTCCCTTTCTTACCGGGTTTTCAAAAATATATCGCGCTATTACTGGGGTAGCCTCATCTTTTCTCAAGACTCGGTCATAATAACTTGGTTGCCACAATCTGGCACCGTAGCGGCGGTTAAACCGAAATGCCGTCCTTTGCTTAAATACGGACATCAATTTCCTCAAGTTGGCATTCTCGGTCTTACCCTCAGCGAGAAGATGGAAGTGGTTGGGCATAAAACAATATGCCCAGACGTAGAAGCCTTCCTGTTTGGCTGTTTTCTCCAAGGCCCTAACTGCTTTGCTGACGAAATTACCATTGGCAAAATGACCTGCTTGTTTGTGGCAGCGCAAAGTAATGAAATAGCGGTAGCAGCCTTTGTAAGGGAAGTCCACGAGCCTCGTTCGTTTCGTTTGTTTGTGGGGCTTATTTTTCATTCGTTCGTTTTGAATTTTATGAACACATGTAGCCCCGACCTGTAGGTGCGACCTTTTAAGGTCGGGCGCACGAGGTTAAAACCTCGTGGCTACATGTTGATGTTTGATTTTTAATGGCGGGGTTAAAACCCCGCCGCTAAAGCCTCGACCCTTTAGGGTCGAGACCACGAGGTTAAAACCTCGTGGCTACATGTTTAATTTATAATATACCACCCCTGTAGCCCCGACCTTTTAAGGTCGGGCGCACGAGGCTAAAGCCTCGTGGCTACATGTTTTTAGGTGTTTATTTGAGGTATTCTCTGAGGCGGCGGAAGAAGGCGCGGACGATGAGGATGAAGATGATGACGAAAATCAGGCCGCCTATGACCAGGTACCAGGCGGAGAAAAAGCCAACTTTGAAGGGATAGGGGGAAAGCGCCCAGCCGCTTTCGTTGCCGGCACCGTCAACGGCTTTGACCCGCCAGTAATAGGTGCCTGGCTCTAGCTGGATAATGCAATTCGGCTTGGTCAAGCCTGTCTTTCTCATGCCCGGCTCCAGTGGGAAGAAGCTCAGGTTGTTGTCTATCTCCAGGATATAGGTGACGCCGCTGGGGTCAACGACCTCGGTCCAGGTGAAAATGACAAGCTGGGGGCCGAACCAGCCGAACCTCTGCTCCTTCTCTCCGGGGGTGATTGTGGTTGGTGCTGGTGGTGGCTCGCCTTCCAAAGGCAGGCCGAAGGTGGCGACGTTGCCTGCCTTGTCAGTGGCGGTAATCACGTGGTTGTCCTTCGAGCTTTCCGGCACCTTGAAGCTGTGGCTGAAGTTGCCGTTCAGGTCGGTGGTTGGCGGTTTGTCAGTTGGCGAGCTTGGTATAGAGATATCATCGTACTTAATGGAGACCTGACTTTTGGCGGCAAAGCCGCAGCCGGTCATTGTAACCTCTGCGCCGATATCGGGATGCGCGGGTTCAAGGCTTATCGTTGGGCGAACCTGGAGGCTGGCGATGATATCTCCGATGTACATGTTTTCCACAGTAGCCTTGAACTCGTGCCTGCCGGCGATGGTATTGGGGATGGCGAACTCGGCGCCGAAGCTGCCTACCCCGTTAGTGCTGATGGTAAGCGTCGTGTCTTCACCGTCAAAGCTCAGCTTAACCTCTTTTTTATTGGCTGGGAAGCCGGTGCCCTTGATGGTGACCTTAGAGCCAGGTGAGCCTGACGATGGGCTCACCTTTATGTCAGGCAGCACCGTGAAGGCGAAGCTGTACGGGGATTCGGGACGCCAGCCGCGCAGGAACTCGACGTAGTTGGTCCCATAGGCGGCTTCGGGGATGGTGAAGGTGACCGCTATCTTCGTGGTCTCCGTAGGAAATTTACCCTCACCCACCACAATAAGGTTAAGGTCTGTGCTCTCATCGGTGATGGGATTCTTGCTCCACAGGATTTTGTAAGGCCCGCCTATCTGGCGGGAGCCAGCATCTATGGTAATGGTTGCCGTGGTGCCAACTCTCCCCGAGGTGTCCGATTTTTCCCCCTCGACCGTGGGGCAAACACCTTCCACTCAGCCGGCGGCTTTGACCGCGGTCGGCACCAGCGCCATTGCCAGCAATAAAATCAGGCCAACATAACCTATAAATCTCATGCTTTAGATTTTATACCCCCCTGCCTGAGCCTTGTCAAGCTTAAAGCTGATTATCAAGCTGTTAACTATCCCCCTCTTTAAGAAATCCTAAATTCCAAGCACCAAATTCCAATAATCAAAACCCCCTCGTGTTTTGAGTTTGGAGAATTTGAATTTTGATATTGTTTGAGATTTGGAGATTGAAATTTAGAGTTTCCCTTTAGGATGAGGGTGAAAAAGGCGACAAAATCGCCTTGAATAAGTAGAACATTAGTGCTAGTATTGTTCTGTCATGGTTGGCAGTGAACTTGACTTATTGCCTGATGAAATCAACTGGCGGGATGAGGGCTGTGAGGTCTTCCAGGCTTGTCTGAATTGTCCGCTGCCGAGATGTGTGGAGGAGGAGCCGAGAGGACAGCAGAGGCTGAGGATAGCGGCGCGGAATAAGCGGATGGTGGAGCTCAGGAAGAGCGGCAAAAGCGTCAAGGACATAGCCGGGCTTTTCGGCGTCAGTCAGAGAACTGTGCAACGAGCGTTACGGAGGGACAAAAAGTCGTCGAAGCGTTCAAAGAGAACACTAGCCTGATGCCAGAAACTCTAAGCACTAAACCAAGGCAAATTCCAAGCACCAAGCACCAAATCCTAAACAATTTCAAAATTCAAAATACTAATGACCAAAACTCCGGTATTTTGGGATTTGAATTTAGAGCATTTGGATTTGGGATTTGTTTGAGATTTGGATATTGGGATTTGGAATTTAGGATTGATATTCGGATTTAGATTGAATCGGAGTACGAAAGATGATAACCTTCACCCCACAGTCACTAGCCCAGCTCGACCGCAGCCGGATATCCGACTACAAGGCAAACCTGGACTTCTATAACGGCGAGCAGTGGCCGGAGAAGTCCAAGAACCGTCAGCTCGTATTTAACTACGCCAAGATCGCCATAGACAAGCTCACCTCATACCTCATGGAAGGCCTCAACTTCGCCTGCGAGCCGGCAGAGGCCTCAGACAAGGGCAAGGAGCTAGCCAGGTCCGCCGAAAAGGTGATTTATGACGTCTACCTGGCCAACAACCTGCAGGAGTTAGACTACGAGACAGAGGTTGACGCTGCCATACTGGGCGACGGCTGCTTTAAGGTCACCTGGGACGCCCAGGAGAAGCGCATCAGGGTCACCAGCCCCGATGTCAACGGCCTCTACGCCTGGTGGCTGGGAGACGACCTAAGCAAGGTCTGGCGAGTAGCCAGCCGCTACACGCTAACGCAAGAAGAGCTTGACCAGCTCTACCAGCGAAAGACCGACAAGAAATCAGTCACCATCACCGAAGCCTGGACGGCCAAGCAGTTCAGCCTCTTTATGGACAACGAGACGCTAGAGGACAAGCCCAACCCCTACGGCTTTATCCCCTTTGTTATCTTCCCGAACCTCAGGCAGCCAAAGCACTTTTGGGGCACTTCCGATATACCCCAGCTGCGCCAGGCACAGCGGGAGCTTAATAGAGCGCTATCCCAGCTTTCTCGCATCCTCGAGGTCTCAGGAAACCCCATCGCAGTCCTCGAGGGAGTGGAGTCAGCCGAGGAAATCAAAGTCCAGCCAGGCGCCGTGTGGACTATACCCGAAGAAGCCAAAGCCTACTTGCTAGATTTGCTAGCCGGCGGTGGCATCAGGCTACACGTTGACTATATCGATATGATATACCGCTGCATGCACGACATTTCAGAATCACCCAGGGCAGCCTACGGCGGCATCGAAAGGGAGCTGTCAGGCGTCGCCCTTGAGGTGGAGCTGCAATCACTACTACAGAAGGTCAGGCGCAAGAGAACCATCAGGACCGCAGCCTACGCCAGGCGCTGCCAGATGATTCTTGCTTTACATAAGCAGTTTGCCAGGCAGGACTTAACCAATGTCAGCACCCGCATCATTTGGGGTGCAGTACTGCCCCAGGACAAAGCCAGGCTAGCTCAGAACGAGCAGCTATTAGTCCAGTCAGGCGTTCACGCCAGGAGGACAGCCATGGACGAGCTGGGCATCAGAGACCCCGACGCCGAGTTTGCCAGGTGGCTAGAGGAGAGGCGTCAAATCCTGGAAATGAATCAGCAGCTCAAGGCACGTTCCACCCGCGGCGGCGAGCGAGAGAGAGCCACAGCCGCCGAAATGGAGACCGAGCCTTTAACTGAATAAAGCCAAAGGAGAAATTACATTGGCAGAAGAACCCAAAGTCGAAATCACCAACGAAACCCCGACCAAAGAGGACTACGACGCCATCAAGCTCGAGCTTGAAGCCGAAAGGCAGCGAGCGCAAGGCCTGGTGGCAGAGGCTACTAGGGAGCTAACCGAGAGGATAGCCACCCTGGAGACAGACCTAGCTACCAAGATAGGGGAACTCGAACCCCTGAAAGTCCAGGTGGTAACCATCACCGAGGAGCTTGAAGGCGCTAAGGCAGCCTACGCCTACGCTGTAGACGACTTCAAGAAGCTGGCAGCCAGCTCTAACCCGCTCATACCGCCAGAGGTTATCTTTGGCACCACCGTAGAGGAAGTCAAGGCATCCCTCGACCGAGCCAACAAGCTGGTAGCCAACGTCCAGGAGTCTTTAGCTAAGCAGGCAGCCGCCAGCGTAGTCCCGGCAGGTGCTCCAGCCCGCACCGGGCCCAACGTGGAAGGCATGAGCACCAAGGAGAAAATAACCCTTGGCCTGGAACAGGCCAGGAAGAAGAAGGAGCAATAGTCAAGCACCAAATCCGAAGCACCAAATCTCAAACACAAGGAATTGGGAATTGGAATTTGTGATTTGGAATTTACGACTGAAAGGAGTTTATTATGTCGATTACACTAGCAGAAGCATCTAAACTGTCTAATGATGTCCTCTTGCAGGGCGTCATCGAGACCGTTATCAAGGACTCACCAGTCCTACAGGTTATGCCGTTTATCGAGATAGTCGGTAACGGCTTGACCTACAACCGGGAGACGGCGCTTGCCGCCGCCGCCTGGCACGCCCCACTCGGTGATTGGGTAACCCCCACCGCGCCGACCTTTGACCAGCTAACCGCCACACTGGCCGTCCTGGGCAGAAATGCCGATGTTGACAGCTTCATAAAGCAGACCAGAAGCAATATCCAGGACATAGAGGCAGCAGTCCTCGAGCTGGCAGCTAAATCCGTCAGGCAGGAGTTCGAGAGAGCCTTTATCTACGGCTGTATCGCCGACTACCTGGGCATGACCGGCGATGCCAACAGCATCAATGGCCTAATCAAGCTCATAGCCACCGGTACAGCTTCAAGTCAGGTAATAGCCATGGGCGCCACCGGCGCCTCCCTTACCCTGGCCAAGCTCGATGAGCTGATAGACGCCGTCAAAGGCGGCAAGCCAGACTTGCTCTTGATGAGCAAGAGAAGCCGAAGGAAAATCAACGCCCTGGCCAGAGCCGCCGGCTCCAACCTCGAAGTCGGCACCGGCAAGCTCGGTGAGTTTGCGCAGTTCTACAACGGCATACAAATCGGGGTCAGCGACTATGTTCTGGACGTCCACGTCCTGACAGCCAGCGTCGAGACCGCCGTCACCGGTGGCACATGCTCTACCATCTACGCCTTGCAGTTCGGAGAAGGCGCTGTCTGTGGTGCTACCAACGGCGGCATACAGGTAGAGCCTATAGGCGCTTTGGAAGGCAAGGACGCCATCAGAAACCGCATAAAGTGGTATGTCGGACTGGTGGACTTCTGCATCCAGAGGCGAGCTGCCCTAATCGGAGTCCAGGACTAAAGCCATGACGAAGTTAGTAATCAGTTTCTACGATGAGGCCGGCACGTTGCAGACAATCAACTTGGAGCTAGCCAAAGGGGACATAATCTACTTTGACGGCACTAAGCTGGCACGTCTGCCTATCGGCACGAGCGGCCAGACGCTTAAGGCCAGCGCTGGCGGCTTGCCAGAGTGGGTAACGGTAACATAGCCAGGCTAATTGACCGCCTAACGAGGGACTAACCTACCCACGTTAGGTTAAACCTCCTTAACAGGTGGGGGGAGAAGCGGCAGATTCACCCGCTGCGACAGCTTCACCCCCCACCGAAAACATGTAGCGGCGAGGCTTTAGCCTCGCTGAGGAGGGGAATAGTAGGAGTAGTAGGAGAATAAAATGACACTGAGCGACATGAGAACCCTGGTCAGGCGAGACCTGAAGGACGAGGACAGCTCCAACTATCGCTGGCAGGACAACGAGATTGAGAGAGCCATCGCCAGAGCCGTAGCCGAGACGAGCCGCTATTGCCCCAGGGAAATGAAGGCTACCATCGCCACCACCGACGGCAGCCGGGAGATAGACATATCCACCTTGACCGATAGAGTCTCGGTGGACAGAGTCGAGTTTCCGATTGACGAGACCCCCAGGGAGTTCCAGCGCTTTTCTGTCTATGCCGACATCATCACCCTAATAGGAGACGTAGAGGGAGACGGAGAGGACTGCTATATCTACTGGGGTAAGGTTCACACCCTGGACGACAGCACTTCAACCATCCCCAGCTACCTAGAGGACGTCTTAGCCCTGGGAGCTGCCGCCTATGCCGTGCTGGCCCAAACGCAGTATAGGACGGACACAGCCGGCTTTGGCGGGGAGCAGGCAGACAGAGATTACCAGAGCTGGGGGAATACCATGCTCAAAGAGTTCAAGGCCCAGCTAAAGCGCTTCGGCAGAGGCCGAAAGCTCAAAATAAGCACATTCTATCAAGGAGACGACAATGAGTGACACCAAAAAATCATCGAGAGACAAAATCGAATCAGGACTACCCAGACTAAAAGAAGGCTTGCCATGGCAGGCGTTCGCCATCGTTGGCGATAAGGAAGACCCGGAGACGTGGAAGCTGCCGCACCACACCAAGGCCATCTTTCGAGCCATCAAAGGCAAGATTGGCCACTACAGGACTACGGACTGGGAGCATTGTGCCGCAGCCGTGGCAGCGCTCAGTCGTGGCGGATTCCGGGGTAAGAGGGTCGAGGCTACCGAGCAGCAGATCCTTGACGCCGCCAAGCACCTGATGAGGCATTACACGGAAAACGGTAAGCCCGTCCCCGATACCCTGGCAGCCCTGGTTGAATGACCCCCAGTTTGGGATTTGAAATTTGGGATTTGGAGTTGGAGTAAGTGGGGGGTATGGTTAGACCTAAAATGAATTAGAGGGGCTTAAAATCGAATGTAGCGAAGCCGTTTTACTTGACATAACCCTCGGCAGGAATAAGCCCGAAGCTGAGGTTGACATAAAATAAAAAAGGAGAGTAAAAGCATGTTGAACAGATTTTTAGCCGGCAAGAAGAAGTACAGCGTTTTTATCGCCACTTTCTTGGTCGCTGTGCTTCAGATGTTTGTTGTCGACCCGGAGACCCAGAAGGAGCTTATGGACTTTGTGCCTACGCTGGCCATGATGCTTTCAGGCATCGTCTATCTGGTTGTTGAAGGCAGACTGGACGGCCAGAGGGCAGAGGCAGAAGCCCTGAAATCCGCAGAATACTACAAGACGCACCCAGAAGGTAATTCCACGCAAACTATCACGCAAGCCCAGCCAGCAGCCTCTCAGCAAGAAATCCCGCCTACAGCTGCATCTTTAGCTCAAATACCCCAACCGCCAGAACCGCTTGACATAAAGCTATTCCACGAGCGGGTATTGAACGATACCGCAGCCAAGTATTCAGAGCAGAACCCGGCCACGGTATTCTTTGAGGCCAGAGACAAAGGGAGTGTAACCACCTGCCATAACATCAAGCAGGCTCAGGACTACTGGGATTACCTGGTAACCCTGGCCTACGATGCCGAGCAGTTCGTCAAGGAGCAGACCAGCGGAGTTAAGCCCGGAGAAGGTACAGCGTGTAAGGTGCGGTCACCGGAATACGTGGCTATGCAGCTCGACCTGATGAAGACCCTCAGGAATAGGGACGCCGTCTATGCCCTGGCCAGAACCAACATCGACTGGAGACAGAAACTTTACCCCAACGACACCCTGTACCACGTCGGCATCCTGGCCGAAGAGCTGCTCCAATACAACACGTCGTAGGCGAGGCTTTAGCCTCGCTGGGAGAGAAAGGAGAAAAACAATGTACTTTTGGGATTTGTATAAGGCAAACAGCGAGCTTATCAAGCTACGCGCCCGTGTTAAGGAGCTGGAAGCACTACTTGAGCCGCCAGCTTTCCCCATTGTTACAGGCACAATAAGTGCTGAAGTTATCGAGCGCCTTTATGCTGAAATCTTCCCCCAGCAAAAGGAAGCCATCTTTATCTCGGATTCCATCTTTGAGATCACGGCCATCTCGGAATTGCGCCGGTTCGTGAAGTGGGACAACACCAACATCTTCAAATATACCTCGGAGTACCACGACTGCGACGATTTCGCTATGGCTTTAGCCGGTGATTTTGCCAAATTCCCGGGATGGTCTGGTTTTCCTGTAACCTTCATGTGGGGCAGCTATTATGGCGGTCATGCCTTCTGCACCGCTGTAGCTTGGCCTTCGTTCAAAGACAGAACTCCGAGAGTCTATTTCATAGAGCCTCAGAACGACTGGGAGATAGCCCCGGAGTCAGTAAAAGGCACTGAGCTGTGGCTGCTCCCAATGAGCAAAGCCGGAGTATTCCAGCACAATAGGTAGTAGCTTAGAAACGCACCTACATATAGTGGTGAGGGATGTTAGTCTTTGACTGGCTAACCGTAGTCGGCATCGTCTTGCTGATAGGTTCAGCAGTTTACATAATCTGGGGAAGGAAATGAGAAGCATCTCAGACGCCCTACTCGAAGCGCAGAAGACAGGTACACCCAGGAAGCCCCTGGTAAAGCTTGAGGTGCAGGCTTACGGTCACCCCGCTCAGTCCTCGAGCATCCAGTGGGAGCTATTCGGTTGGCAGCGCTTTTACCAGGGCAGTGAAGCCAAAGACAGCCACGGCCTAGCCATCCCCGGAGACGGTAGCTTGATCAGAGTCAGGAAGTCAGGCACCAACCTATACCTCTCCAGGGTAACCAACCCCGGGCCCGGGTCGACCTACTCTAGCTGGGGGGCATCCTTCGGCGGTGTCCCGGCCAACGCCAAGGTTGCCATCGCCGCCCTGGGAGCATCGGTGATTGTTGTCTCTATGGACGCAGCTAACCTGTGGCGTAGAGAATCATCAGACTGCGGAGCCACCTGGGCCAGCTGGGTATCCATGACCAACACCCGCCCCTGTGAGCGAGGCGTAGCCGTAGCCTATAAGTCCAACGGAGATTGTGCTATCGTCCACGCCTCCGATGTCAACGACCCCACCAGCCTCTATATCCAGAAACGCACTGGGGGGAGCTGGAGCACAGGCTTAGGCCAGCGCGGTGGTTATGACGCCGACATCGAGGACTTAGCCATGTACTACGACGGCGACTGGAACATCATCGCCTTAGTTCTTGAGGGGGGCTACCTCTCAGTAGTCCGCATGGTCTATGGAGACGGCTACCGCCAGACAGCCGGCACCTGGGCAGATGATGTCAAAATCGGCTTAGGCAGAGCCAGGGTAGATATCGCCGCTCAGGTAAGGCTCAGGCAGTTCACCACCGGTTGGCCGGTAGGCTATAGCCGAATGACCTGGGAGCAGCGTGCCGCTTGGAGCCGGCAGGTAAAGAGCAGCACCTACTGGGAGAGGCATCAAGCAGTAATTGAAGCCCTGGCTGGCGAGACGCTAGGCGTTTCGGGTCCCTCTCTTCTTAAGCCCTCAGGCTACGTCCCCCTCCTGGCACTATCCCGCCAGACTCAACCATGGCTTTACAGACTTAAGCCAGGCACGGACTTCTACGACTACAACTGGAACAAAGCCAGCTTTATTGACACTTCTGCTAGTCGAGGCATGGCGGTAGCCTGTGACAGCTCCTATATCTGGGCTACCCAGGCTAATGAGGTCTGGAGAAGCGCCTTACCTGGCTCATGGAGTCCCCCCACCGCAGGCAGTGGCGCCGGCGATAAAATTACAATTCCGATATCTAAAATCGCCAGGCTCACCGAGTCGGTAGATCCCGAGCAGCCGTCCGAGCTAGCCGTGGAGCTGGATAACTCCAAAGGCACGTACAACAGCCCCGGCTCAGGTTCATTAGCCGTCTTAAAGAGGGGGAGCAGAGTCAACCTGCACCTGGGCTATAAGACGACATCGGGCGACCAGCTCTCCGAGGCATCCAGGTATTTCATAGAATCCATGGAGTACAGCCGCGACCCCAACACGGCAGCCTTCATTATGCGCTGTGTTGACGCCTGGGGACTCTTGGAGCGCTATCAGTTCAACAAGCCCGTGGAGTGGAATGCCGGCGCAGACGACTTTACCTGTTACCAGCTAATCGAAAAGGTCATGCAGGCGGTAGGGGGCACGCTAGCCTACAAGTCCAGGAGCAGCCTTATTACCAGCCTCTACCCCAGGCTGGACGTCGGCGCTGGGGAGAGCGCCGCCAGTGTTCTAAGGAGACTGCTTAACCTGGTCCCAGACGTGATTTTCTTCTTTGGCCTGGACGGTTACATCGTCTACCCCCAGGCAGGAGACACAGTTGTCTATAACTACAAATTCCCAGCTTAAAGAAAGGGGGGAGAATGAAAACCACAAAAGCACTAAAGGACATGAGCCTAGCCGAGCTTGAGAAGGAGAATCAAAAGCTCATGTCTGAAAAGGAAGCTATTAGAGAGAAGCAGCGAAAAATCAATGACTTAATTGCCGAATTAAACAGAAAGGAGGACAGAATTGGCCAACCAACTTTACACCAAAGCCAAGCAAGGTCTCATTGACGGCAGCATCGACCTGGACACCGACAACATCAAGGCCGTCCTGGTTGACGGTGCTGACTACACCCCCAACCTGGCCACCCACGACAACCTGGACGACATCCCGGTAGCCGGCAGGGTAGCCACCAGTGGTAACCTGGCCAGCAAGACCGTTACCGATGGCGTGTTTGATGCCGCTGATGTCACCATCTCAGCCGTCTCAGGCGACCAGTTCGAGTACATCGTGCTCTACAAGGACACCGGTGTAGAAAGCACCAGCCGGCTAATCCTGCTCATAGACACGGCTACCGGCCTGCCCTGCACCCCCAACGGTGGAGACATCACCATAGCCTGGGACAACGGCGCTAACAAAATCTTCAAGCTGTCCTAAATCGCTGTAATCAAGGAGTGATATGGCAACCTTAGACAGACAGGTTGGAGCAAGCTCCGATGATTGCCTGAGGCGTCTCGGTAGCGACTTTTTTGGCACAACTTACGATGGTTTTAACGCAGGTTATTTAAATGCGACCTACTATGAATACGGCAGTGCAGCACGTTTTTTGAATGTTACTATCCCCAAGGGCGCTACGATAACTGCTGCTTATCTAAGCGTTAAAACCCTTACAGACGTAAGAAACAATGCCACCAAGACTAGATTAAGAGCCCAGGATGCAGATAATGCTGCTACCTTCTCTACACAAGCAGATTTTGATGCCAGAACCTGGACAACAGAATATGTTTATTGGGACTTCACTCCAGTTGATGATGCTTGGCACAATAGTGCTGAGATTAAAACTCTTATTCAAGCTATAGTCAATCGGGCGAACTGGGCAAGCGGCAACGCCTTGGCTATCTTGTGGGACGACTGGGAAAACCGCAGTGCTGCTACAAACGGTTTCTTCCAAGGAAAGTCCTATGAAACTTCAACTACAGAATGTCCAAAGCTCCATATCGAGTATGTGCTTCCGCAAACCGTTTCCCCATCAGGCATAGAGCAGCCTCTAGCCTACGGCACCCCTAATCTCAATTTCATTCTCTACCCTTCAGGCATAGCACAGGCATTGGCCTACGGCACCCCCGAAGTCCAGCTAGGAGCCGGTGGCCTCACCATCCAACCGTCAGGCATTGAGCAGCTGGTAGCCCTGGGGACGCCAGCAGTCCAACCCGGCGCAGTTACCATTTCACCGTCAGGCATAGAGCAAACCCTGGCTTATGGTACACCCAAGCTCATTTTCGTCCTCTCCCCATCGGGCATCGCACAAGCGCTAGCCTACGGGTCACCCAAGCTAAACTTCACACTCTACCCATCAGGTATAACCCAGCCCATAGTCATAGGCACACCCGCTCTGAGATACCCCCAGACCCTATCCCCCCAGGGAATCGCCGTCACCATCCTTTACGGTACGCCATCAGTAGGCGTCTATGGCATTATCGGGCCGTCAGGTATAGAGCAGGTCATCGCCATCGGCTCACCCCAGCTGCTCAAATATGTCTGGCATGTTATCCTGGACGGCCAGTATATCACCGAGTCCCCAGACATCAACCGAGCCTATGTCATAGGCAGAGACGCCAACGGCAACCCCGTCTACGGCACAGCCGTTGACTCAACCGAGCTAGGCTTAGTGGGGGAGAGGTTAGACTTCCAGCAGGAGCTAGCCATCCCCACCGAGGCTAAGGCAGGAGAAGTAGCCTCAGCCATCTTAGCCAAGATGAGACTCACCACAAAGAGGGGGGTCATACTAATACCGCCCAACTGTGGTCAGGAGCTATGGGACGTGGTGCAACTCACCGATAGCCTGGGGAATCAGTTAGCCATCAAGTTCCGTGTAGTCGGCATCAGGACGGAGTATAACCCCAAGCAAGCCCGCTACCAGCACAAACTCATTCTAGGAGCACCGTAATTATGGCACTGTATTAGCAAGGACGCTTCTAGTAGGAGAAGACCAGTCACTCCATCCGCCGTTATTGCCCGCCTTTACATGCCATTAATACGTGGTGCCGATGGCAAGACCGGTTAGTTCGTAGGTGGTGACATCGCCTACCTCGGCATTAAACTTATCGGTTCCAGTAAAATCAGGCGCGGTATTCACTTGCAGGAGGTACTTTGTTGCCCCACTGGAGGCATTCCACTTGAAGGTGATGGCAGTTCCCGGGGATAGAGGGGTTGGTGGTGGAGGTGGTTCAGGGGCTTCGCCAGAATATTCGATATGGAGCTTTGGAGCGTTGGTTGCGTCCATGTTATATGACTGGGCATGACGGATACCAGCAGATGTATTGCCGTCGTGGTCGTCCCAAAAGATAACGAGAGCATTACCCGCAGCCCAACCAGCACGATTGACTATTTCTTGAATGACGGTCTTAATCTCAGGTGAGTTGTAGTCATTGCCTGCAGTCCAAGCTGGTATGTCATTCCACAAAACTTGAGCAGTTGTTCTCGCCCTGCCGCTATAATTAGCGTAGTCTGAGAATTGGGCTGCATTATCGGCAGCTTCTCCTCTGATTTTTGAATAAATAGGTGTTTGAGTCCGAGTAGTCCGAGCTCGGAAGGTCAAATAGGCGGTGGTAATCGTTGACCCCTGGGGGATAGTAACATTGGTGAACCTCATACCGCCACCCGCCTTACTTCTGCCGTCGCCAGCATCACCTACCCATTGAGACTCCGCGATGTTCCATTGCCATGCTGAATTTTGCCACCAAGCTAGAGCATCATCGGAGCTTGCGCCTACCTGTCTATCCAAAGTTGTTCCACCTCCAGTAGAATATTCGATATGGAGCTTTGGAGCGTTGGTTGCGTCCATGTTATATGACTGGGCATGACGGATACCAGCAGATGTATTGCCGTCGTGGTCGTCCCAAAAGATAACGAGAGCATTACCCGCAGCCCAACCAGCACGATTGACTATTTCTTGAATGACGGTCTTAATCTCAGGTGAGTTGTAGTCATTGCCTGCAGTCCAAGCTGGTATGTCATTCCACAAAACTTGAGCAGTTGTTCTCGCCCTGCCGCTATAATTAGCGTAGTCTGAGAATTGGGCTGCATTATCGGCAGCTTCTCCTCTGATTTTTGAATAAATAGGTGTTTGAGTCCGAGTAGTCCGAGCTCGGAAGGTCAAATAGGCGGTGGTAATCGTTGACCCCTGGGGGATAGTAACATTGGTGAACCTCATACCGCCACCCGCCTTACTTCTGCCGTCGCCAGCATCACCTACCCATTGAGACTCCGCGATGTTCCATTGCCATGCTGAATTTTGCCACCAAGCTAGAGCATCATCGGAGCTTGCGCCTACCTGTCTATCCAAAGTTGTTCCACCTATCCCGCCAGATGCCAGACTTGTTGTCGGGTCACCATAGATATTGAAGTCATACCAGTTCATCAACAGGCATTGATGATTAGGGTTCATGCTCTGCTTTGCTGAATACAAAGCCTGCCCCGCTAAATTATTTGCTACCAGTCTCTTAGTGTATTCATAACCGATGCCCGCGTTGCTTGGGCTATTGACAAAGTCGGTCTGACCGGAGAAATACCAAGAATCTCTGGTTGCACTGACTGTACCGATACCGCCTTGTTTCAGGATAGCGTATTGCAGGTTGCCGTTGTTTTCAGGATAACCATTTGTGCAAGAACACTGATAGGTGAAAGAGGGATGGTTATCATCAAGCCAGGAACAACCAGAGGTATCAAATAATGTACCATCCCAGCATCCGCCATAACCTACTACTGCGCTAGTTGCGTTGCCATGGCCCCACCAGCAGACAATACCGTAGTCATTAGCTGCCCAGCGGTCTCTGACCACCGTGCCACCTCTCAACTCTTGTTCACTGGTATAAGTAGAGTTTAATCCACAGGCGCCGGAGCCCTGCTGGTACATCCTCCAAGAGGAGAAGCCGGCAGTATCCAGATAATTAGCTTTCATTTGTTCAGCTAGTCTGGCACCATCGGTACTAGCGTCTGAGAAGCTCATAGGCAACAATGCACTTTTTCGCCAGGCGATATTCGACTCTGTCTCATAGTCGATTATCTTCTGCAGTATATTGTCAAGAGTAATATAGTCAGCTCCATACACTGGTATCCTGCCGACGTAAACCTCTGGGGTAAAATCCACACCCCCAGTGGCTGGATAATCATGCGACCATTCTCCATAATTTTGGTCGCCATCTATGTCCCAGTTGCCGGTGAGATCAGCATAGAAGTAGTCGGTTGGTGTTGCCGCACAATCTGGATACTCAGTCTGGTTCATCTCCGGATGGCACATCTTCATCGGGATATCCCCTTCACCACTCTCATAGGGAAAGGGATTTCCAATGAGGAGAACATACTGAATTCCATAGCTCGCGTAGTTATCTTGCAGCCATTTCCGAATCTTCTCGGCCTTGTGGTTAGGTGACTGCCCAGTTACGGCACCCCACTGAGTCTCAGTGACAACCAGGACTTTGTAACCCTTGTTCTGCTTGTGTGTTATGAAAGAGGCCAGCTTGGTACTTCCAGACTGTATGGCGTTGGTGGTAATGATGACATAATCGTAGGTCGTTGGCTGTGGCCCTGCCACGGCCTCTGCCTCGTATAGTCCTTTGGCTTGCTGGTAATTAAGGAACATCTTTGGGGCGAGATCATCCATTGACTTATCGGCCATGAGGCTGGCCGGCGGCTTCACTTGGGACTGCTGGCAGCTTATCTCTACTGTCACGCTTTGTATCAGTGTCAACTTCTTGGACACGGGGTTGTACTGGAAAGGAGAGAAGTCCACCCTGGTAAGCTTCCACTTCCTCATTTGAGAATAGGGCAGCAGCTTAAGATAACTCGCAGGGAAATTAGCATCAGTACCATACACTTTCATATTCCTGCCATTGACAATGTCCTTGCCTTCTCCCCATCCCTCCTTCAATTGACCATTGCCATCATCAGCCATAGGAAGAATAGACGGTGCTGGCTTGATATCATATGTCCCTTCCAGGACACGTGTTTTTGCAGAAACTATATTCAATTTCAGACTCGACCATACAACGTCTGGAGGCACAACGATATTGTAGATTGTGTAGGGCAGCATAGGGTCGCCAGGAGAGGTGGTCGATGAAAAGTCCGCCATCTGTATAACATCCAGGCCGTCTTTATCCTTGGCCATGGTATATGCCCCAGCATTAAAGGTAAATGTCATGTTGCCAACGCTGCCCTGGCCTCCAGCGCTATCAGCGGCTGCAACTGGCACTGCCGGCCATAGAATCAGTGAGATAACAAGGGCGATAATCAGCGAAGTAATTACTATTCTCTTCATGATTCCTCTCCTTCAGTTTTTTGCTACTTGATTGCCGATATTAATACCAAATCAGCCAGGCTCTCCACCATGAGGAGGAAATCAAGCGTCAAAACGGCTAATCTTATTGTATCATGTTGCCACCGAATTAAATCATATAAAAAGTAACCGTAGATGCCAAGCAGCCGAATTGCCTCGTAATAGCTGTTATCAAAAGTTGAGGTTGCTGCTGGATCGGTTTAGCGGCCTACTACTTAGGAGGTAATGGGGCTGGCTGCATCGCCTTGACTAAAGTTCGCGTGATTCTGCTGCGCGGTTCTTGATTTGAAGATTGGTTGGGATTCTAGCTGAGGGTGATGAGGCGGCGTTTGGCTAAGGTGATTGCTTAACTTCCCTGTCCAGGGTGATGAGGCCTAGTTTTAGGGCGGTGATCACTGCCTGGGTGCGGGCGTTAGCATCCAGTTTGCGCAGGATGGAGGTTATGTGGTTCTTGATGGTCTGTTCGCTGATATTGAGTTCTAGCGCAATTTGCTTATTGAAGTAACCCTGGGCCATGTAGTTGAGGATTTCGGTTTCCCGTGGGGTCAGGGGGGAAACAAAGGATTCGGCGCCTTTTCCCCAGGAGAAGTTCTGAAACTGCTCTAGTACCTGATGGGCTACTTTAGGCTGGGAGAGAAAAGTATCATTTATGGGGTGTTCGCCAGCGGCAGCTCTACGGATTGTCGTCACCAGCTCATTTGAGGAGGTATCACGCTTTAGATAGCCAGCTACACGGGATTTAATTGCCTGAAAGAGCTCGTCATCGTTGGGTTGTGGTGAAAGAAGTATCACTGCCACGCTGGGTAATAGCTGCTTAATGGCTTTGGCCAGGTCCATGCCGTCGCTGAGGGATAGCTCAATATCAAGGAGAACGACATCGGGGTACAAAGTGTTTATAGCTGAAATAGCCTCGTTACTGGAACCAACTTCGCCGCAAATATCTATATCTGCTATCTGATTTAGAGTGGAGCGTATGCCCTGGCGGAATAGGGGCTGCTGGTCGGCTATTAACACTTTTATCTTCGGATGTTCTTTAGCCATGAATCACCTTTTCTGGGAGTGTGTTATGTTCAGTGTAGCAGGCCGATTCGGGGATGTCAATTAATTGTTTCTTGACGTAAGGGAGGTTAATTTATAGAATGGTTCATGGACTTGCTGTGGAATGTGGAAAGGAGTAAGTCTTTTGTAATGGAGATGGTTGGAGAGATGCTGGCCGGAGATGTGTTGTCTTTAGCGCGGTTGATTACAAGAGTGGAGAGAGACGGTGCTGATGTACCACAAATCATGAAGCAGGTCTATCCTCATTTGGGTAAAGCTTATTGCATAGGCATAACTGGGCCACCGGGGGGAGGTAAGAGCACCGTCGTGGACCGGTTGACAGCAGTGATGCGGCAGCGTGGTTTCACGGTGGGCATAATTGCCGCTGACCCTACCAGCCCGTTTACCGGTGGTGCTGTTCTTGGGGATAGGATAAGGATGCAGCAGCATTATCTTGATGAGGGGGTTTTCATTCGAAGTATGGCAACACGTGGTAGTCATGGGGGTCTGCCGCGCACTACTGGTGGTGTAATTAAGTTGATGGGTGCCTTCGGGAAAGACTTCATTTTGGTGGAGACGGTGGGGGTGGGGCAGACTGAGCTGGATATAATGCAAAACGTAGATACTGTGGTGGTGGTCTTGGTTCCTGAGGCAGGTGATACTATTCAGACAATGAAGGCAGGCTTGTTTGAGATTGCTGACATCTTTGCGGTAAATAAGGCTGACCGCCCGGGGGCTGATAATCTAGTGGCTGAACTGGGGATGATGGTTAACCTTCGTTCTGAGGAAACTTGGTGGCAGGTGCCAGTGGTAGCCACCGAAGCTATCAATAATGTCGGCATTGAGAGACTTTACGGGCAGATTGAAAAGCATCGCCAGGCATTAGAGGAAACCGGGCGATTGTCACAGCGGCGGCAGGAACAGCGCCGGCGGGAATTTTTGGAAATCGTGGAGCGTAGAGTTTCTGAGGAGCTTTTGAAGTTGGTGGAACGAGATGAGGAGTTGGGCCGACACATGGCGATGGTGGAAGCTGGTGAGGTTGACCCCTATTCAGCGGCTGATGAAATTCTCCGGCCGGGGACTTTGTTAGCTAGCTGGTCACGGCAACTGGCTGAAAGGCGGTCCAGCGATTAGGGCAAGATGAAGTGGTTATAGGATGCGGTGAGAAATGGACAGACCTGAACATCTATCCCGGCATTTACCTCATTCCACCCAGATTGCTTCTGGGCTTTACCTCTCACAATGATGATAAGCAATGCTGAAGTGAATTTTTAACGGTACTATGGTGGAATAAAAATGGCCAAAAAACCTAGTCAATATGATGTTATTATTGTCGGTGGCGGCCCGGCAGGTATCTTTGCTGCCTTAGAGCTATGCCAGACCACCGACGTTAAAGTTCTGCTTCTGGAAAAGGGCAAAGACATTGATGCGCGCAGGTGCCCTCTACAAGAGACAGGTAAGAGCTGCACATCTTGCTCGCCGTGTCACCTGGTTAGCGGACTAGGCGGTGCTGGAGCCTTCAGCGACGGTAAGTTGACTTTGTCCTCGGCAGTGGGCGGTCGATTAGGTGAATTGTTGGGCAGTGACCGGATGCAGGAGCTCATTGACTATGTGGATAGCCTTTACCTCAAGTTTGGTGCTACCGATAGGATTTATGGTGTTGGCGAAGAGGTGGATGAGCTGAGACGCCGGGCAATTTTAGCGGAATTAAGGCTAGTTCCAATGAAGCTGCGCCATATGGGGACGGAACGGTCCCGACAGGTGCTTAAGGCTATGCGAGATTTCATTGTCCGTGGGGTTGAGGTGAGGCTGGGAGAGATGGCGGACAGTATCATAATTGATAATGGAGTGGTGGCTGGGGTGGAGACGAATCGAGGTGAACGCCTGGAGTGTCGCTATTTGGTTTTGGCGCCAGGCAGAGAAGGGGCAGAATGGCTGACGAAGGAGGCCGGCCGGCTCAAGCTAAGCCTGAAGTCCAATCCCATCGATGTTGGTGTCAGAGTGGAAGTGCCGGCGCCAGTGCTTGAAGAGTTAACCTCGGTGTTGTATGAATCAAAGCTCGAATTCTTTTCCAGGAGTTTTGGTGACCGGATAAGGACATTTTGCATGTGCCCCGGTGGTGAGGTGATTATGGAGGCTACCGGTGGTGCTGACCCGGTGATTACAGTTAACGGCAATAGCTATGCGGAACGCAAAACCGGGAATACCAATTTTGCCATTCTGGTGAGCACCACTTTTACCGAGCCGTTTCATGAGCCTATTGCTTATGGAAAGTATCTGGCGCGCCTGGCTAATCTTCTCAGCGGTGGTGTGCTGGTGCAGCGTTTCGGTGACTTGATGGAGGGGCATCGCTCAACGCCAGAGCGTATTAAGCACAGCATTGTTGAGCCTACCTTAAAAGCGGCAACACCGGGAGACCTGAGCTTTGCTCTGCCGTTTCGCCATCTTAAAGGGATAGTGGAGATGCTTCAAGCGATGGACAAGCTAGCTCCTGGGGTGGCATCTCGACATACCTTGCTTTATGGTGTCGAGGTCAAGTTTTATTCCAGCCAGCTGGGGCTAAGCCCATGTCTGGAAACAGAGATAGGCAATATGTTTGCTGCCGGCGATGGTGCTGGTGTTAGTCGAGGATTGATTCAAGCCTCGGCTTGTGGTGTGGTGGTTGCTGGAGAGATACTGAGGAGGCTGGGGAAGTAGATTTTGCTCGGGAATCCCAAAGAAATGCAAAAACCAAAAGCCAAAATGACAGATGAAAGTGTAAAATGTTACCTCTGGCTCTTTAGAGTTAGAATAGTTGAAACCTGCACTTTAGGCAATTGCTCAGTAAATCCAATAACGTCCAGTGTAAGCCCGTGAACCTGCCCTTTTGATTCCCTTTTGAATTTTGATTTGTCATTTTGCATTTCTATGTTTAAGTTTTACATTTGCCCAGAAGTGGACAGGGGGGTCATGACCTGTGTGATGCGGCTATAGCTGCTTACACCGGTTTTCTCTACGCCCAGGGCATGACCGAAGCCATGGGTAATCCTGAAGAAGGACTGATTCATATAACTATAAATAGCTTCGGTCGTACAAGAGGCGGTTAATCAGTATACTTCTGACGCTGGTGGTAGCCGTCTTGAGGTCGGTGCTGAGTCCTGCCGTTAAGCGACGAACCATTATGGCGATGAACACAGCCGTCAGGGCCAGGGTCATCTCTGGTGGTTGTCTTAGGCACCAGGAGCTTAGCGGTGCTGCGGCAAAGCCGACAGCCATACCCAGAGGCATGCTGTTGCTTACGGGACCGCCGAACATGAAGCGTTGGCCAAGTGTTTGATCGGGCTGCATAAAGCGGGGGATTGTCCTGATGCCGATGCCTACGAGTATAGGGATGGCAAAGACAATAAAGACTATATAGGCAAGGGGAGAATTGTTTGCAGTAAGACACATGGTAAGAGCGATAATCAACCCTATGCCCGTGGTATTGCCTTTTTCACCGTCGAACTTTCGGAATACAGGCCACATCTGCCCGACAACTGCGGCTATACCGGCTGCAGCGGTCACAGCCAGGCGAAAATCAAAGACGAAGCCGATGATGATGGGTATGGCTCCTTTTAGAACATCAACCAGCATTCCTGATAAACCTTCGAGGCGACCTATTTTATGCCACAGTGCCATGTGCAAGTCTTCTTCTTTAGATAAGTCAACGCCTTTGGCTCGGCCCAGAAGAGTCATGTAAGGCAGTGAACCTAGTAGGTAGGCACCTACCACTAGAGCAATGTCGGCTAGCAGCATTTAGTCCTCCTCATAAAAGTTTATCAAGAAAGTCAAAGTTAGGAAACTTCCAGCCGGTTCTTGGGCAATTGAGACAAGGCTTGTGGTCATTACAGTTAGAATATTCGCAGAAGCTTAGTCATGAGGGCAAAAAGGCGATGCCTATGGCGCCGGGGCCTAGATGAACGGCAACCACCGCAGTGACTTCGGTAACGTAGGTTTCGTTGCAGTTAAATTCACTGTGCAGGCGGCGCTCCAGTTCCTTGGCTTCGGTTTCGAGTTCGCTATGGATGATTATAGCGCTTACTCTGTTAAGCCCTATCTTTTCCCTCATAGTTCTAATCATTCGTTCAATGCCCTGAGCGCGGCTCCTGGCCATTCCTAAGAAATGGGCGTGACCCATTCGGTTAATTATCACCGGTTTTAGCTTGAGCAATGAGGTCGCCCAGGCGCCCACTTTTGGAGCTCTGCCACCTCTTTCCAGATATTTCAGGGTGTCGAGCGCTATGGCGATTTCGGTCTTTGGGATGACTTGGTTGACCTTTGAGATAATTTGATTCAAATTGTCACCCAGTTTCACAGCGCGGGCTGCGGTTAGAGCTATTAAAGCTTGGGCTGCTGAGCCAGTGTAACAATCTACCAATTCGATTCGGAGTTTAGGTAGTTGCTTCTTAGCTGTCTCTATGGCTGATTGCATTGAAGAGAAAGTGGCGCTATAGGTGGAGGCAACGGTGAGGCACAGGATTTCCCTGGCCTTCGTGGCCAGGCGGTGAAAAGTTTTAAGAAATGTTCCCGGTGGTGGTGCCGAGGTGGTAAGGATTTCGTCAGCTCTTAGTAAAGAATAAACTTGATGAGGCGCAATATCGATGATATCTGAGTATGTCTTATCTCGGTGGTGGATATTTAACGGTACTAGTTCAATTTTGTACTCGCCTTTGATTTCTTGAGGTAGACAGCTCGCGCTATCGATAACAATGGCAACATGATTCATGGGCTTCTCCCTTGCACCTCGGATAACTAGGTGCAGGTTACCATCTTAAATTGGTTGTTGTCAATAGGTTGCAATGAAGATAGAGCGCGAAACCGGTCTGCTAAATCAGGTGTAAAGTCTATCCGTTGGCACTGGATAATCACTACCAAGCTGTCCAAACCCGACTAAGCAGCTTTATAATGACCAAGCCGTTCGACTTTTTGGAGGAACCTATAGAGTTTTACCGCTCTACTATCTCGGTTGAGTAACCTTTGCTTGCCAGGTCTTTGACAAGCTGTTTAACATCTTCTTTGTCAACATGGATGCACAGGTCCTGTTCCTTGCCTTCAACTGGCGGCATGCTGTGGAATGAGGCTATTTTGGCTCCAAACTTTCTGACGGCCTCCATAATCTCTTGTATGCTTTTGGCTTCGGCGCCTCTGGAGATGATTATGCGTGCCCCCGGCTTGCCTATTCCCAACACTGGATTCAGTATTTTGTAGAAGAAATCGTTGGTTGTGGCTATGCCTATGAGCTTGTGGTTTTCCAGCACTGGCAGCGCGCCTACACCTTTGCTCTGAGCCAGAGCTATAGCAGCTTCTACGGACATATCGGGGTCGACAGTGACCGGATCCTTGCCCATGACTTCTTTGACCGTCATCTTCGCCAGTAGATAGTTAATTTCCCAGACGCTCAGGCTGGTAGCTGGTGATGGGCCTGAGCGGGCTATACGCTCTTTGCTCACCATGCCGACTAATTTCCCTTTATCAACCACTGGCAAACGGCGAACGCCATGTGCATCCATGATTTTCCTGGCTTCCATTATAGGTGTATCACTTGACACAGTAACCACATTCCAGGTCATAACGTCTCGAACTTTCATTTTCCACCTCCCTGTATATTTACCAGTAATTCTATCATAAACTGGAAGTGCTTAAAAGTGGTTGGGGATTGTATTTGTGTAGTTCATGGATGCGGTTGTGGATATGGAATTATGGGTATTGTGGATTGTTGTCCACTGTCCATAAACCTGGTGTTGAATACTCTAGAGATACGATATTTCTATAAGGGTCTGTATAAACGCCTTCATATGGAGTAGAAGACCATGAATTTAGCAAATCAACTGAAAAATGTAGATGTTTACCATTGCCAGTTGACCCCACCCCCGTGATTTAGTCCATGTATAATTAGAGTCTTCCGGTGAAGAAAGAAGGAGGACTCGACATGACCCGTCACAAGAGGTACACAGAAGAGCAGATCATCAGTATTCTGAAGGAAGCAGAAGCCGGAGCAACGGTGGGAGATCTCTGCCGAAGACATGGGATAAGCAACGCCAGCTATTACAACTGGAAAGCAAAATATTCCGGGCTTACCGTGAGTGAGCTTAAGCGTTTGAAGGCTCTTGAGGATGAGAACCGGCGCCTTAAGCAGATAGTGGCAGACCAGGCACTAGATAACCGGGTACTCAAGGAACTTCTCTCAAAAAACTTCTAGAGCCCGAAGCTAAGCGCACAGCGGCAACATATGCCGTGGAGTCCTTCGGGCTGAGCATAAGGAGAGCATGCAATTTAGTAGACCTGTGGCGGGCTACATACAGCTATCAGCGCAAGAGCGCCGATGACCAAGCTGTAAGACTGAGATTGAAAGAGGTGGCAGAACAGAGGCGCCGCTTCGGATGCCACAGGTTGCACGTTATTTTGAAGAGAGAAGGACTTGTCATCAATCATAAGAGAACTGAGAGAATTTACAGAGAGGAAAGCCTTTCGCTGAGGTTAAAGAAACGGAAGAAGACAGCAATGATAAGGGTAAAACTACCGGAACCAGAACGCGTTAATCAGCGATGGTCGATGGATTTTGTTTCAGATAGCTTGTGTACCGGACGAAGGTTCAGGGTGTTGGCTATACTGGATGACTTTTCCAGGGAATGCCTGATAATCGAGGTTGATACCTCGATCGGTGGAACAAGGGTTGTTAGTGTGCTAGAGCGATTAGCGGAACTAAGAGGGTTGCCTGAAGTGATTACCGTAGACAACGGACCAGAATTTGCTGGTAAAGCTATGGATGAGTGGGCATATAGGAGAGGAGTGAAATTGAATTTCATAAGGCCAGGGAAGCCCGTAGAGAACGCCTATATTGAGAGTTTCAACGGCAAGCTAAGGGATGAATGTTTGAATGAGAACTGGTTTATTACCCTAAAGGATGCAAGAGAAACTATAGAAGCCTGGAGAATAGATTATAATGAATTCAGGCCACACAGCTCTCTGGGCGATTTAAGCCCTGTGGAATACGTTAATAAAACCGAGAAAACTCTAATTCACAGTGGCCTATAAGAAGGGGTAGGGTCACGCTGAACTTAAGATTATGCTACAATGGTTTGGGGGTACTGATATAAGGCGATGAGCGAGGGGCGTGAAGTTAGTATAATGGTTAGGGTAGCGGCTATTCGTGATGGGACTCATGGCATCAGCATGACTATGCCCGATCGATTGATAGGTGAGTGGGCAGATAGTGGAGCAAGCTCATTGGCGGTCACTGATGAGTATAATATCCGTATCTGTGGGAAAGGTGGAATTCAGCGATATATGCTGACTATGCCAGGAACACCTATACGAGGCGAACAGCTTTCTGATACTGAGGCTGTAATATTTGTCTGCCTGTGAGCAGGCATGTCACAAAGTGATGCTAATTATTCTAGGTGGTTGCGCTGAGAAGGTAACCTACCAGATAATCACGAATCGCTTGATAGTATCATCACGGGGTGCCGGTGTGAAGTTGTTAGTCTGGGAATAGCTCTTGCCTACAATTAATTTTACCTCGTGATCAAACTGTGGCTCAATAAATATTAAGCCTCTGTCTGTAGTTTCGAAAGCTACTATGGTGTGGCCGTAGCCTTCGGGGTGGAAAATATCGACGATAGCGCAACGGACGCCTTTAGCCTCAGCATTATTGTTCACTGCAGCAGCAAAGTCGGTGCAGACATATTCATCTTCTGTATAGGTTTTTGAATTAGTGGTATCTTGGGCTAGAAATGCTTTCATTTCCTGATAGGTGGGATTGTGAAGGGTGTATCCGCTGGATGTTTCCTGTTCCGGGCCGGGCTTATAACCAGCCTCGGAGCCGGATTTATAGCCAGTTTGATAACCCTCGTCTTTTCCTTGATTATATCCCTGGTTGTAGCTAGCTTCGTGGCCGATTTGATAACCGTAAGTATAGCTGAGAAATCCTGAGCTACCGCACAGCATGACGATGGCTAGGAATATGCCAAGTGCAGTGGCTATTTTTTGGCTGTGATCCATAATGAACCTCCATAAGATGCAGAGACAAGCCTTTGGAGCACCCAGAAAAATCTGTGATTCTTCTGGTAGCCCGCTTTAGACCTGTCCGAAGCGGACGGGCGTGAAGGCCTGTCCCTACTCTCGCAAGTACAAAACAACAATTATGCTTGCCCATAGTTTACTACAACCATTAATGTTAGGCAATGAAATCGTAGTCTCATCCCATGTCCCATGAATAATGTAGAAGCGACCCTTTAGGGTCGCCTTTGCGAGGCTAAAGCCTCGCAGCTACAATTTAATTCGTTAGCGCGGAAGTCTTGACTATAAAGGGCTTAATGCAGTAGGCTATTAAGATAACATTAAAGGGAGGAAGAAGTATAATTTGTGGTGCCGTGGCATAAGAGGCGCTATTACTGTGTCGGAAAACACCAAAGAGGCTATAATAGCTGCGAGTAAAGAATTGCTTCAGAACTTAATGGAAGCTAATGAGGTAGAAATCAGCGATGTAGCTTGTATTTTATTTACCACGACACCTGACCTTAATGCCGCATTTCCAGCGGCAGCTGCCCGGGAGCTGGGCTGGACGCAGGTTCCCTTGCTGTGTGGGTATGAAATTAATGTACCAGGAAGTTTATCCAGCTGTTTGAGAATCCTGGTGTTATTTAACACTAATAAAAAAAATGAGGAGATAATACATGTTTATTTGGGGGATGCGGTGACACTTAGAGATGAAGGTGAGAGAATTTGGCAGGGTGAGGATAAAAAATGATAGTGGTTATGAAAGTAGGTTCAGGCGATAAGGAAATCGCTGGAGTGGTTAAGCGGATTGAATCCGCTGGCTTGAAGGCGCATGTGTCTCAAGGCGTGGAGCGAACTATTATCGGGGTGGTAGGGCAAATTTTCCCGGAACTTGAGGACATGCTGGAAATGCTTTCCGGTGTCGATGAAGTTATTCGGGTTAGCAAGCCATATAAACTTAGCAGCCGTGAATTCCACCCTTTAGATACCACAGTCAAAGTTGGTGGAATTACTATTGGTGGTAAGGAAATAGTGGTTATGGCTGGGCCGTGTGCTGTGGAAAGTGAGCAGCAGCTTTTGGAAACAGCCAGAGCTGTGAAAGCGGCTGGGGCAACCATTTTACGCGGCGGTGCTTTTAAGCCAAGCACCTCGCCATATAGTTTCCGTGGTCTAGGTCAGCCGGGGCTCGAGCTTTTAGCGCGGGCTAAGAAAGAGGTGGGGTTGCCGGTTATAACTGAAGTCATGTCTCCAGAAGAAGTGGAGATGGTAGCGGACTATGCTGATATTCTCCAGATAGGCGCTCGCAATATGCAAAATTTTAATCTTCTTGAGGAAGTCGGTAAAACAGGTAAGCCTGTAATGCTGAAGCGAGGGCTATCGGCTACTGTTCAGGAGTGGTTGTTGGCCGCTGAATACGTCCTGGCCCAGGGTAATGAGCAGCTCATCCTTTGTGAACGAGGCATCAGAACCTTTGAAACCTATACCCGTAACACTATGGATATAAGCGTCATACCAATTATTGAAAAAGTTAGCCATTTGCCGATTATTGCCGACCCGAGTCATGGCACCGGCAAGTGGTATTTGGTGATTCCTATGGCTTTAGCTGCAGTAGCTGCTGGGGCTGACGGTATAATGGTTGAGGTACATCCCAATCCAGACTTGGCACTTAAAGATGGTGCTCAGTCGCTCACCTTCGCTAATTTCCATCAACTCATGTCTCAGCTAAAATCTGTGGCTGAGGCTGTGGGCCGGCGCCTGGCTAATCCCTCTATCAAAGTAAAATCTTAGTTTTAATCCGGCAGCTGATTGGAGAAATCAGTCGTGCAGATTGAAAAAGAGCTAGCCACAGTAAGACCACAAAAGGAGACGCTGCTTACCATCGGTGTCTTTGACGGGATTCACCTCGGACATCAACGCTTGCTGACTCGTTTGCGAGATGAAGCTCGGAGGAAGAACTGGCTCAGCGGTGTAGTCACCTTTAAATCCCACCCAAAAGCGGTGCTGTCCCCGGAGAACAAATTGCTCTGGCTAAGTGATTTGGAGACTAGAATCAGTTTGCTTCGGGGTTTGGGAATAGATGTGATTGTTGCCTTACCCTTCACTCCTGAACTAGCTCGGCTCACCGCTCAAAGATTTGTTCAACTGCTTAAGGAGCATCTGAAAATGCGTGGCTTGATAATCGGTCCTGATTTTGCCCTGGGGAGAGGTAGAGAAGGCGATGCTGAGAAACTCCGACTTCTAGGACAGGAAATGGGCTTCAGTGTCGAAGTCATACCGCCAGTGGTTCTTGATGGTCAGGTGGTAAGTAGTAGTGCTATTCGTCAGACTTTGGCTCAGGGAGATATGAAAAAGGCGGAGAAACTATTCGGGCGATTTTTCAGTCTTAATGGTCAGGTTGTGAGTGGTGATAGGCGAGGCAGAGTCCTCGGGTTTCCTACTGCTAACCTGGAGCTAAAGCCGGAGCAGGCGTTGCCCAGCGATGGAGTTTATGCTACTATCGCCCATGTGGGCCATGAGCTCATGCCTTCGGTAACCAACATTGGTGTTCGCCCTACTTTTGGGGGAAGTAAGCGCCAGGTGGAAACCTGTCTCTTGGACTACGAAGGAGAGCTGCTTGGGCAAAAACTCACGATCGACCTTGCAGACAAGCTAAGAGACGAAAGACGTTTCGATACTGTGGAAGAACTGAAAGCTCAAATAGGAAGGGATGTAGAACAGGCAAGGCAAATTCTAAGCGAACGGATGAAATAATCGGGGGTTTGACCTAGAATATGGCCAGTCCTGACCTTAAATGGCTGTTAAAACGGGCAGTAGCTGAGACTATAGTTGAGTCTGAGCTAATAAAGCTACTTGAATCTGGGAAATCATTGAGGTTGAAGCAGGGTTTCGACCCCAGTTGCCCGGACATACATCTGGGACACGTGGTTGGCTTGAGGAAGCTGCGTCAATTTCAGCAGTTGGGTCATCAAGTTGTCCTTATCGTTGGTGACTGGACGGCCCAGATTGGCGATCCCAGTGGTATGTCGGCTACCCGCCCCATGCTTTCTGCGGAAGAAGTACAGGCTAACGCCCAGACTTATATGAAGCAATTTTTTAAGGTTGTTGATAAAGAGAAGACCGAAGTGAGGTGGCAGAGCGAGTGGTTTAGTAAATTTGGACTTGAGGATGTCATCAGACTCACCAGCAAATTCACCGTTGCCCAATTCCTGGCCAGGGAAGACTTTGGCAAGCGATACAGCTCAGGACGGCCTATAGCTATTACTGAACTGCTCTATCCTTTACTCCAGGCCTACGATTCGGTAGCCATAGAAGCTGATGTTGAATTCGGCGGCACCGACCAGAAATTCAATTGCCTTGTGGGCAGGGAACTGCAGCAGATGAGGGGACAACGCCCGCAGCAGGTGTTTCTTGTTCCTCTTCTTATCGGCACTGACGGCAGTCAGAAGATGAGCAAGAGCTTGGGTAATTACATAGGCGTTGATGAGCCACCAAACGAGATTTACGGTAAGGTTATGTCGATTCCCGATAGCCTCATAATTGACTATCTTGAACTGGTGACCGACATACCGGATGAGGAAATTGCCGAGTTCAAGGTGCAAATGACAAACGGGTCACTTAATCCCATGGTTGTTAAGAAACGCTTAGCTTATGAAATCGTGGCTCAATTCCACAGGGCTCAAGCTGCTCGTGAAGCCGAAGGACATTTTGCTAAGGTGTTCCAGAAAAGGGAAGTGCCTGAGGAAGCAGTTATAACGCTAAAGACTTCACTTGGCCTCAAAAGCACCCTCTCGGCTGAGTTGACGAAGGCCGGGCTAACCAAGAGCCGCTCGGAGGCAAGACGTCTATTGGCTCAGGGTGCTATTGAAATTAATGGGGAGGCGGTTACCGAGGATTTGGAAATGGCACAAATCAAGAAAGGTAGCGTGATCAAGGTAGGTAAGCGCCGTTTTGCTTCTACCTGATTTACAAAACAAACGGAGGTGTAAAATGCAGTTACGAATACCTGGACCTACCCCTTGTCCGCCCGAGGTTTTAAAAGCTGTAGGGGGGCAGATGATTAACCATCGGGGTAAACAATTCGGCGAGATCATACAGGATGTCACGCTAAAGCTGAAGCGGTTATTCCAAACCAAAAATGATGTCTTTCTGCTTACTAGCTCAGGCACCGGTGGTATGGAGGCGGCTGTCATAAATACCCTGTCGCCAGGTGACAAAGTTTTGGCTCTTTGTTGTGGTTTCTTCGGCGACCGCTTTGCTGAGATTCCCGAGTGCTATGGCGGTGAGGTAAAACGCCTCAGTTTCGAGTGGGGCAAACCTTGCGATCCAGACGCTGTGCGCCAAGCTTTGAAAGCTGATTCCGGAATCAAAGCGGTGTTGGTGACGCATAATGAAACTTCTACCGGGGTCACTAATGACCTGAAGTCCATCAGCGCTATTGCCAAAGAGTTCGATAAACTTGTTCTGGTTGATGCTATAAGTGGGCTCGGTTCTATTGACCTGCCTGTCGATGCCTGGCAGTGCGATGTGGTGGTAACGGCTTCTCAAAAAGGATGGATGGTGCCGCCGGGACTGGCAATGGTCAGCGTCAGTGAAAAGGCATGGCAGGCTCACGCCAAGGCTAAAATGCCTCGGTATTACTTTGATTTTAGTAAAGCTAAGAGCTATCTGGAGAAGGGGCAAACACCATGGACGCCTTGTGTTTCCGCCTTCTTTGGCTTGACTGTGGCGTTGGATATGCTGCTTGCCGAGGGCTTGCCTAATATTTTTGCACGTCATGCCAGAATAGCTGGCCTTGCCCGAAGCGGAGTTAAATCTATGGGCTTATCTCTGTTCCCCGACGAGAAGTATGCTTCCAACACCGTTTCAGCTATTAAAGCTTCGGAAAAACTCAATGTGGCCAAGTTGCTTCAGATGCTCAGGGATGAGTATAAAGTAGTGCTGGCTGGGGGACAGGGCAATCTTGCCGGTAAAATCTTCCGCATTGGCCATCTCGGCTGGATTAAGGAAAAGGATATTAAAGAAGTCTTAGACGCTATAGCTAAAGCCCTGCCCAAGGCGAGTTCATAAGCAAAATAAAATAATTAAGAGGAGCTGTATAACAATGTTGCATGTCATTCTGAGCGGAGCGAAGAATCTAGAGACCCTTCGCTTTAGCTCAGGGTGACAGCCGGGTATTTCGAACAGGGGGTGGTATCCACCATGAAAATTCTTATTGCCGATCCTGTAGCTAAGGAAGGGATAGAAGCTTTAAAGGCTCAGGCTGAAGTCGATGTCAAGCTCGGGCTTAAGCCAGAGGAGCTTAAGAGCATAATCGGTGATTACGAGGCCTTAATAGTGCGCAGTGAGACTAAAGCCACTGCCGACATCATTCAGGCTGGCAAAAAACTTCAGGTTATTGCCCGGGCTGGTGTTGGCCTGGATAATATTGATGTGGAGGCTGCTACCAGGCAGGGTGTGGTGGTGGTCAATGCTCCCACCGGCAATACCATGGCTGCTGCTGAGCATACCATCGCCATGATGCTGGCTCTGGCTCGCCACATTCCGCAGGCTAATGCCAAGCTCAAATCAGGTGTCTGGCAGCGAAGTGACTACATGGGTATTGAGCTCAGAAGTAAGACCTTAGGCATTATCGGTTTGGGCAATGTTGGCTCCGAGGTTGCCAGGCGGGCTCAGGCCTTTAAAATGCGGCTCATTGGTTATGACCCCTTTGTCTCCGCTGATTACGCCCGCAATTTGGGTGTAGAGTTGGTGTCTCTGGAGCAGTTGTTGAAGGAGTCTGACTTCATCACGCTTCATCTGCCATTGACTTCCCAGACCAAGCGGCTGATTGGTGCCAAGGAACTAAGCAAGGTGAAATCAACGGTGCGTATTATCAACTGTGCTCGTGGCGGGCTTATTGATGAAGAAGCCTTGTTTAAGGCAGTGGAGGTAGGGAAAGTGGCTGGCGCGGCTATAGATGTCTTTATCAAAGAGCCAGTGACCGATAGCATACTTTTCCAAAGTGACAGGATTATCGTCACTCCCCACCTTGGCGCCTCCACTACTGAGGCGCAGGCTAGTGTTGCCCTTGAAGTTGCTGAGCAGGTCATGGCTGTATTGAACGGCCAGCCGGCCAGATATGCTGTGAATGCTCCCCAGATTCCAGCTGAGATGCTGGCTTTGCTGGCTCCATTTATGTACGTGGCTTCAACCCTGGGTGGCTTGGCCAGGCAGCTAATGGAAGGGCAGATAAAGAGCATCCAGATTAGATACAACGGAGAGATTGCCAATTATGATACTAGCGCCATAAAAGCATCAGTAATCGGCGGTTTGCTGGAGGGAATAAGTGAAGAAAGGGTTAATCTGGTCAATGCTACTCTTATTGCTGCCCAGCGGGGCATAAAGATTGTTGAGCAGAAAGAAACTACCTGTGAGAACTATGCGAGCCTGATTACTCTGGAAGCTGTCACTGATGCCGGAGTGACCATAGTTGCCGGCACCGTTTTGCGTGGAGAAACCCACGTCGTCAGAATAAACAATTTTTGGACGGACATTGTCCCCACCGGTGGTTATTTCTTGTTCAGCGACCATCGTGACCGTCCTGGACTTATCGGTGCTGTGGGCAATATAACTGGCAAAGCAGATATCAATATTAGCTCCATGCAACTGGTCCGACTCCAGCCCAGAGGCCAGGCGCTTATGATTCTGGCCCTGGATGAGGCTCTTCCCGAGAAGCAAATACAGGAAATATTGGCCCTCCCAGATGTCTATGCTGCCAAGCTGGTGAAGCTGTAGAACTGGCTTAGGCATTGACTAAATACGTTCACATCACACGCTGCTCTTTCAGTTTATTGATCTCCTCTTCGGTCATCCCCAACAGACCGGTCAGGACCTCTTCTGTGTGCCCCCCCAAATCAGGAAATGCTTGCTCAATGCGGCATTGGCTTCTCGAAAATCTGAAGGGTGTATTTACGACCTTAAACTTGCCTGCCCTCATGTCGAAATTGAAAAATGAGAGGGTACTTACCTGCGGCAGGGCTTTTATTGTCCGCTTGGAATTTGATATACTTATAAGATAGCCTGGGGCAGGTCGTAAATTCGCCAAATTCAGTATTGGGATTTTCAGTTAACTGTGAAAGCCACGCCAACCTCAAGAGATAAACAAAAAGAGAGCAGGGCATCCGAGAGAAGCCGGCAAAAGCTGAGTGAGTCATTGGACCTAGCTCAAGCTTTGCTACGTTGTGCCGGGACAGGGATTTATATTGTCCAGGATGGAAAATTTCAATATGCTAATCCCCTGTTTCAGGAACTAACGGGTTATTCAGAGCCAGAATTATTGGGCATGCATTCTCTGGATCTTGTTTATCCCGAGGATAGGGAAACAGTCAGGAAAAAGGCGATAGAGAGCCTAAAGGGTGGAAGTTCTCTCTCCTATGAGTACCGGTTTGTAAGGAAGAATGGCGAGATAATTTGGGTTTTAGAAAAGGTAACCTCCACAGAATACAAGGGGAAACGAGCCACGGTGGGAAGCTTTATGGATGTAACTGAGCGCAAGCAGTTAGAGCAAAAACTCGCCGATATAGCCACACATGACCCATTGACCGGCTTGCCCAACAGGTTATTGTTGTGTGATCGCCTTGCTGTGGGGTTGGCTCAGGCGCAGCGCAATGACACTAGGCTGGCCGTAATGATGCTCGATTTAGACCGATTCAAGAATGTCAATGATACCTTCGGGCATAGTGTCGGTGACGAGTTACTAAGGGCTGCTGGAGAGCGGTTGACAGGCCTTGTTCGTAAGAGCGATACGGTTGCCCGTATGGGTGGCGACGAGTTTGTGGTGTTGCTACCACAAATCGCTAAAATTGAAGATGCTACCAGGGTTACCCAGAAGATCTTAGAAGCCTTTCGAAAGCCATTTGTGCTTGATGCTCATCAGATTCATACCACAACCAGCGTCGGCATTGCCATCTATCCGGAAGATGGTGAAGATGTTGAAGCCTTGTTGAAGAATGCTGACACCGCGATGTACTGGGTTAAGGAACAAGGCCGGGACAACTATGAGCTCTACTGGTACGACGGAATAAAGACCTTGTGAAAAGGTAAGGAACCCGTGTTCACAATGTCCCCTCGAGGCGGTTGAAGACAAGCTTAATAGTCACACAAAAGGGCGAAGTGTTTACTTCGGTAACCTAAAGGGAGCCTAAATGGACTACGAACAGCAACAGGCGTAGAATGAAGATGCACCTCGTCAGCCATCTGCGATGTCATTTTTACCTTACATTCAGCAAAGGAGGAAAAGAATGGGCAGGGAGCTCGTGGTGGTGTAGAATACTTACCAACGGAGGCTGTTAGATCACGGGATCAGGACGAAACCCAGGAAGGCTCGGCCAGATGGGTGTGCTTGAACTACAGGACAAAAAGACCAGTTGCTGACTGAAAGAGGCAGGTATTGGTCAATACTTGAAGGAGTTGGCGGCTAAAAGTGCCATAGAGGTCGTGTTCTATGCGCCGCTTCGGGAGACGATGGAAGAAATCGTAGCCGAAGAAAACTGCGAGATTGTCCAACTGGATGGAGATGGCGAAACGCTGAAAGCCACCATTAAGAAAAAGGTGCCGGCGCCTGAGATGCTTAAAGTGCCGCCGATAGTAGACTATCCTACAGAAGAAGGCTGTTTCCTACGCGGGAACGATTACTCACCAGTCGCTGTGGTGGTGTTGTTGAATGCGCCTTACGGAATCTTGCCACCGGAGGTGCAAAGCATACCGCCAGAAATTGAGAAGTTGGTGAGGATGGCCATTGAAACAGGCGCAGCGCTATCAGGCACATTGCAAACTGAGAATATCGGGATAGAAAAAATCATTTGTAACGTGGTTGGTAACCCAAATGTTCGCTACCTGGTTCTTTGCGGCAAGGAGGTGGCAGGGCATCAGGCAGGTAGTGCCGTTAAGGCCCTTCTGGCCAACGGGATCAACGAAAAGCGTACCATTATTGGCTCTCAGGCCGTGACTCCGTATCTTTTCAATATAGCATTAGAGGCCATCGAGCGGTTTCGGAAACAGGTGACTTTGGTGGACCTTGTAGGCGAAATGGACTCACAGGTAGTAGTGAAGGCTGTCTGGTCGTGCTACCAAGAGGAGCCAACCGTCTTCAAAGAGCACATGCTCCGTGATCCGGGAGCCTACTGTCAGACGGGGATCCCCGCCAGGCTTACGGGGAGAGTAGCTCATCCTGAGGCGGTTGAGGAGTGGGAGCTCGGTGATGTCATTAAGAAGATTGAAGCAGAAGAGGAAGGGGAGGTACCTGTCTCGGCAATTGCTGATAAAGCTAGGGGGAAAAGGAGGGACGAAGTGAAAGAAGCGATCGAACCAGGGCTCCTTACCTTTTTGAGAAAACGCCTTATAAAGGTGTCCGAAGAACTTGCTGATATTGCCAAGTTGCTGCCTGAAGAAGCCGAGGTAGCTTTGGCGCGCGTCTCTGACATGGAGGAAAGAGAAGTAAAGGTGGCGGTGGAAGAAAGCCCAACTATTCTCTTCTTTAAGAATCAACTGCGGGGATTTCATAGCGTCATAGCCGGACTCGAAGCCTGCAACCAAGATATCTGTCATGGAGGCAAGACCCTCCCTCTAGCTGTTAACCGTACAATCAAGAGGCTCGAAAAAATCAAAGGAGATCTAGAGCAGGCGGCCCTTTCTGCTGATGAGAGAAATAGCCTGATGGCAAGGCTCGAGCTCTATTTGAGAAGAGCAGAAGCCTTACCCCAAGAAGAAAGTCCTTGACAGAAGAGCACCGGTGCCTGCACCGTGGGTGCGGGTTGTTTCGCTACCGCTTCGGTTGACCTTATCAAGCTTGTGAAGGAACCGGAAGGGCCAGCGGGAGGGTAACATGATGGAGGCAACCTACTTTACGAACCAATTAAGAGGCTATGATGTGGTCTTTGCTATCCTGAGAGCCGAGAGTGAGGATGACTTCTGCAGGAATTGCATTGGGCTGGAGGGGGCCATAATGAAGGTGGAGAAGGGGCTCAAGAAGTTAAAGCTGGACCTAGCAGATTTGGTCGCACCAGAGGAAGAGAAAAGGGCCCTCACGAACCAGATTGAACAGCTTAGCGAGCAGGTCAGCAGCCTTCCTTTGGGGGAACATCCCACCTGACAGAAGACTGCTGGCCTCTGTAAGATTGGCCCGATTGTTTACCCCGTGATGGAGCGGTGCAACTAATGAACCAGATCAGCAAGTAGCTGGCAGTGTAGAATGCTTAACATCCGGACGTATCTACGTCAGGAGTTTTTATGGGAGAATAGCGACATAACATGGAACAAAGCTCGCTGATGTAACAGTTGTCCATTTTGTTTAGGCCAACCACAATAAACATCTTGGGCGTCCGTGAAAAATGTCTAGCCTAACCTACAGTGTTCCCTCGAGGCGGTTGATGACCAGGCCGGTGGGCAATTTGGGGTAGAAGTAAGTTGATTTTCCCGGCATCTTGTCGTTGGCATCAGCGATTGCCTTAATGGTCGCTACTGGTATAGGATTCAGCAGAAAAGCCAGTGGGCATTCACCGCTTTCCACCAGTCGGTGAACTTCTACAATATTTGGGGTATAGACAACGCTGCTGCTTTTATCGAGGGCTGTTAGCTTGTCGATAACAAGATGCTGGACAATGCTGACGTCTAGCCTTTTATAGACTTTAGAATGACCCTCAGGCATTATTTCCTTGAGAGATGTGGACTGGCGGAGTTTCAGAGCTATAACACTGCCCGGCTCCAGCCCTAAAACCCGTGTAATGGCTCCTCTTATTTCGGGCAGGCCAGGTTTGCCACCTAAGGGGGCAGATTCCACTTTAAAAAACGTTTCCACCTGGTTTTTCAATTCAGCCAGAGCTTTAGAAGCTACATTACGCACCAAGCGGTGGACAGGTAGCACGATAAGCCCGGGGTCGGAGAAGGACACCAGCGACATCATGATAAAATTAAAGGCTTCATTACCCTTGCCAGACGAAGTTTCTTGTCGCCTTTCATTCCGGTAAGTCAATGCTGTCTCGTAACGATGATGTCCATCGGCGATATAGATGGGCTTAGAAGCTAGGAAGTGGCTGACTCTCTGGACGAATTCAGGTTCGTTAGCTACCCAGAGCTTGTGTATTTCACCAGCTTCGGTAAAGTCAATCGCCGGCTTACGGCTGGTCTGCGCAGTTAATAACTTGGTGATTTTCTGTCCAAGGTCTTCATAGAGGCCAAGGAGCGGACTGAAGTTGGCAGCGCAGGCTCGCATCAAGTCTAGGCGGTCGCTTTTAATCCCGGGAACAGTATTTTCATGAGGAAATATAATCTTTTTCTCCCATTGTTCCAGTCTGACACAGGCCATTAGGCCAAGGCGTCGTTTTCTGGTATTTTGATAGGTGAAGATGTGCTCGTGAATGTAGAATGAAGGTACGTGGTCAACTACCAGTACCCGGTCTTTTAGCCACTGGTTGAAAGTAGCACTAGCCCGGCTGTGTTTATTGCTGACTTTTGTATCTTTGGGCAGCACTATTCCATGCTCAAGGTGAATGACATTGTATTCGCTTTTCTCGTAGTAGGCCCTCTGCTCTTCCGGGGAGATGACATCGTAGGGCGGGCAGATGACCGATGCCATGTCTCCGACGATTTCTTGATTGTAACGTACGCCTGAAAAAGGACTGACCTCAGCCAAGTGTTTCCTCCATTTATAGCGATTTCTCAAGTCCACTCCACCAGGCCTCCCCCACCTGTTTGAGAGATAAGTCTATGTAGCCTTTTAATATCAATTGCTTGCCGCCTACTGTGCCAAGTCTTGTTGTCGCTATCTGGTAACGAGCGGCGAGTTTTTGTAATTTCCGGGCTGATTTTGGCACTACTGAGACTATAATTCTCGATTGAGCCTCACCGAAAAGAGCTGCATCCAGCCTTCCTTCGACCTCCCAGTTATGACTAACGAAACCGAGACTGTTAGCCAAGCAGCTTTCTGCCAGGGCAACGGCTAGCCCGCCTTCGGAACAATCATGGGCCGAGTTTATGAGCCCTCGCCTGATTGCCTCAAGGCAGCAACGCTGCAAGCGCTTCTCCATCCCCAAATCAATATAGGGGTTTCCCTTTATTATACCGTGAATTAATTCGAGATATTCGCTGCTGCCAATACTACTATCAACGGTTTGGCTATCGCCCAGCAAAAACACCATGTCACCTTCATTTTTGAATCCAGAAATGCAATGTTTGGCTACGTCCTCAATAAGCCCGACCATTCCGACCACTGGAGTCGGATATATAGCCTCGCCTTTGGTCTCATTGTACAGGCTGACGTTACCGCTGATAACCGGGATTTTCAGCTCTCGGCAGGCTCGAACCATACCATTGATGCACTCTTTCAGTTGATAGTAAACATCGTCTTTCTCTGGATTGCCAAAATTGAGGCAGTCGGTAATAGCCAGAGGCTGAGCACCGCTGCAGACCAGGTTTCTCGCTGCTTCAGCCACAGCGATAGTACCACCGAGGTAAGGATTCACATAGCAGTAACGGGCATTGCCATCGGTAGTCAATGAGATAGCCTTTTTTGTCCCTTTGATGCGCAGCACAGCAGCATCACTGCCGGGCAGAACTACGGTGTTATTACCTACCTGGTGGTCGTACTGTCGGTATATGCAACGCTTGCTAGCGATGTTAGGTGATGCCAGCAAACGGAGAAGAGTTGAGTTCACTTTCTTCCGTGATAGATCAGGAATTGAGGTGACATCGAATGTCTGTAATCTGTTGAGCCATTCCGGCTTTTTGACTCGCCGTCGGTAAATGGGTGGTGAAGTCAGCAAGTTTACAGGCACCTCAGCCATCACCTTTTTTCCTTCTCGAATTCTGGCTACGCCATCGCCGGTTACTCGCCCGATTATATCCGAGCGCAGTTCCCAGTGGTCAAACAGAGCTTTCACTTTGTCCTCATAACCTTTCTTCACCACCACCAACATCCTCTCCTGCGATTCGGACAGCATAACCTCGTAAGGAGTCATACCCTTCTCTCGACGTGGCATCTCGAGGACATCGATTTCAATGCCACCGCTGCCCCTGGCTGCTGATTCCACGGCCGAGCTGGTCAGTCCGGCGGCACCTAAATCCTGCATGCCGGCAATCCAATCGGTTTCGGCCAGCTCGAGGCAGGCTTCTATGAGCAGTTTCTCCAGAAAGGGATTGCCAACCTGGACTGTTGACCTTAACTCTCGCTCCTCCTCAAATGTCCTCGATGCTAGACCGGAGGCGCCATGAAGTCCGTCACGGCCGGTGTCGGCTCCGACTAGCATGAGCAAGTTACCCTCTCCGTAGGCTCTTGCCCTGACTAGGTTCTTAGCTTCGGCAATACCCAAGCATAGCGCATTGACCAGCGGGTTAGCTGAATAGCAATCGGCAAAGAAAATTTCGCCGCCGATGTCGGGAATCCCCAGGCAGTTGCCGTAGCCAGCAATGCCGCCAACTACTCCACCGAAAAGATATCGATTATGAGGATCGGCCAGAGGACCGAAGCGAAGAGAATTCATGAGGGCAATTGGCCGGGCTCCCATGGTGAATATATCCCGAACAATGCCTCCCACCCCCGTTGCTGCCCCTTGATATGGTTCGATTGCCGAAGGATGATTGTGGGACTCTATCTTCATGACTACCACCAGCCCATCGCCGATGTCCACCACTCCAGCATTTTCTTCCCCGGGCTTGACCATAACTCGCTGGCTCCTTGATGGCAGCAGCTTAAGCAGCGCCTTGGAGTGCTTGTAACCGCAATGCTCGCTCCACAACGCTCCAAACATTCCCAACTCAACTTCAGTGGGCTCTCTGCCGAGCCGTTCAACTATGAGCTGATACTCCTTCTCGCTCAGGGCGATTTCATCAAGCGTTTCTTTAGATATTGGCAATTATTGACTCCCAGATTAAGTTACCATTGCTGCTACTGAGGAGTGGCTCACAAGCGCGTTCAGGATGCGGCATCATGCCTAACACGTTGCCCTTTTTGTTGATAATACCGGCGATGTTGTGCAATGAGCCGTTAGGGTTTGCCGATTCGGTTATCCGGCCTGTTGAAGTCGAGTAGCGGAAAATAATGCGTTTTTCAGCCTCTAATTCAGCCAGCATGGCATCGTCGGCGTAATATCTGCCTTCATAATGGGAGATAGGAATCTTAAGCACCTGCCCATTTTGACATTGTGAGGTGAAGACAGTCGAAGTATTTTCTACTTTAAGATATGTCCACTGACAGCGGTATTCCAGGTGGTCATTGCGCAGTAATGCCCCGGGGAGTAGTCCGGATTCACACAGAATCTGAAAGCCGTTGCAGATGCCTATGACCAGCTTACCCCGAGAGGCGAAATGCTCTAGTGATGTCATTACCGGGGAAAAGCGAGCAATAGCCCCAGGTCTCAGGTAGTCACCGTAGGAAAAACCGCCGGGCAGGATGACGCAATCATACTTGGAAAGGTTTGTTTCCTTATGCCAGATATAGTCAACATCCTGTTTTAGGATATCGCCGAGGGCGTAATAACAGTCTCTGTCGCTCCAGGTGCCGGGAAAGATAATAATGCCGAACTTCATAGTTACCGCTCTGAATAACAAAGATGGCGGCACTCTCTGCCGCCGCATATTATCCCATCAAAGACAAAAGGGCAAGATGCAATACCTAGGTGCTGCTCAGGAGTTCTGAGACAACATCACTCACTTCCTGCCCTTGAGCTCTTCCTCTAAGCTGGGGCATAAGCTGGGACATGACTTTACCCTTGTCCTTCGGACTTGTTGCCTCCAGTTCGCTGATTATCTTACGGGCTGCGGCTACAATCTCTTCCCGGCTTAGCTGCTCGGGCAAATACTCTAGCAGGATTGCCAACTCTGCTTTCTCGTTAGCCACTAAATCCGGGCGGTTGCCCTTCTCAAAAGCCTCAATGCTCTCACGCCGCATCTTGGCTTCTTTTTCTATAACACTTAATATACCTGGATCATCTAAAGTCTTTTGTTGGGCAATTTCGGCGTTTCTCATACTGGCCAGGACCAGACGGAGCACCAAACACCGTCGTTTGTCCTCTTTTCTTATTGACTGTTCGAGGTCACTTCTGATTCTTTGAACCAGAGTCATCTTCTAGCTGCTCCTGGCGCTTTTTCGCCGTTTTGCCGCTTCCTTCCGCTTCCGCTTTATACTTGGCTTCTCGTAGAATCCGCGACGGCGGGTTTCGCTAATTATACCTTCCTGTTGCACTTTCTTGCTGAAACGCCGTATCAGGCTCTCGAAGCTTTCCCCCTGCGAAAGTTTTACTTCAGGCACACGACATCACTCCTTCCTATAACTAATTGAGATACCTGCCTGAACACAGGCAACTTGCAAAAACAAATTTTATTCCTTCTCTTTAATAGTGTCAAGCAGAGTGTCAAAGATGGACGAATGCAATTTCTCTGTTTACAAGTGCAGCGGCGAGGCCAAAGCCTCACCACAGGAAGGCGACCCTAAAGGGTGCAACTACGTTGAAAACCGATTTTGATAAACACTCTTAAGGGGACTGGCATTTCACGGTAACTGGGCATATAATTAGTAGCACAAAAATCCGACTAAGAGGAGGTAGTGATGGCTGTATACCTAATGCTGACAACGCTTACTGGGGAAGGCAGAAAAAAAATGGAGGAGTATCCTGAGTGGCTTAAGGAGCTCAATAAGGAAGTGGAGTATATGGGGGTTAAAATACTGGCTCAGTACGGACTTCTGGGGCAATATGATTTCGTCAACATTGTTGAGGCGCCGAGTGATGAGATCGCGGCTAAACTGGCGATACATTTAAGTGCCCGAGGCGGCCTTCAGACCTTAACCCTCACGGCAATACCACTGGACAAGTTGATTGCCACTCTGAAAAAGAAGACAGAACCATTTTAACGTTTGACGCCTTTTTTTGAGGAAGGTATTTCACTCGTGCTATCCGCGTGTTCATAGAACTACTGAGTTGGGTCGTGTTTAATATGAGTTTCAATCTCGTTTTGTCTAGCTGTATAACTGGGGCAAGACCCAAGCAGACAGATTTTTAGAAGAAAGGAGAAATCGAAGTGACTAAGAGCAAGGCAGTGTTACTGGAAGTAAAAGACAAAGTGGCGACAATTACACTTAACCGGCCTGAAGTCAGAAATGCTTTTAATACGGAGATACTCGAGGGGCTTAGAGCGGCTGCCGAGCAGATACTTTCTCAAACCGAAATACGTGTAGCCATACTTACCGGAGCCGGAGGCCGCGCTTTCTGCGCTGGCTTGGACCTCAAGGCGGCCATGTCAGGTGAGGGTATCGTGCCCACACGTGCCGCTCGTTCCGAGTTTGAAGCTCTTCAGATGGGCGGACAAGTCTATATCATGTTCGAGAATCTTCCGGTGCCGGTTATAGCTGCTATCAACGGCTACTGTTTGGGCATTGGCTTTGAGCTGGCGCTGGTTTGTGATATAAGGCTTGCCTCGGAAACCGCTATCTTCAGTATACCTGAAGTACAATTGGGCACTATTCCCGATTTTGGCGGCACCCAACGTTTGACCAAGCTTGTTGGCGCCGGCAAAGCTAAGGAGCTTATATTCACAGGTCGGAGGATAGATGCTGCTGAGGCTTTGAGGATAGGGCTGGTTGAGCATGTCTATCCCTTGGATAAGCTCATGGAAGAAGCCAGGAAGCTGGCTCAGGAAATAGCTTCAATTGCCCCGCCGCTAATCCAGGGCGCCAAGCGAGCCATCAATGTGGCTATGTCTTATCCCCTGGATATAGGCTTAAGTTACGAGACAATCTTGGCAGTTAGTACCCGTCAAGATATAAAGCAGGGCTCTGCTTCTCTCTTGGAGAAATCTAAATCGTAACCTAAAAGTGGCAACCTTAACTGTCATTCTGAGTGAGCCGGGCGACCGAAAAATCTCACTTTTGAAAAGAGAAAAGTGTAAACATGGGCATAGCTGATAGAGATGAAGTAAAGCAGGTTTTTCAATATCCTATCATGGAAGCAATAGCGCGGCGGAGGTCGCGTAGATTCCCCCTTGGTTGTACTTTACCCACGGGTGCCATTCAGCATGCTTCCCAGCAGTCACCTGTACCGCTAAATGACATTGAGACAGCTATACTTTGTTGGGCAGGGTCGGGGATAACTGGAACTATTACTGGGGACCTTTCCACAAAAATCGGTGGCAGCGCATTCGGCACCTGGGTAGGTAGAGCCACTCCTTACCCTTGCAATG
>Ga0315280_10001129_pt1 | contig 47154 bp, 57 predicted proteins | sample YL17G06_40_MG_FD_203697 | JGI IMG/M metagenome (GOLD analysis project Ga0315280, IMG submission 203697) | Sediment microbial communities from Yellowstone Lake, YNP, Wyoming, USA - YL17G06_40 | ecosystem: Environmental > Aquatic > Freshwater > Lake > Sediment | place: USA: Wyoming | collected... | reverse complement strand
GCAGCCAATGCTGCAAGGTTCGGCGATCTGCCTCCTGCAACGTGATCACGGGGGCATGAGCAGGCATGCCTAAGCATATCATGCCCCCATTTGTCTGTCAAGTCATTTATGTTACTGAACACTAGCCACCTGAAGGCCGCCACGGCGGCTCCGACTGCGTCGGAGCTTAGCCGTCCTCTCCCGCCTTCGCGGGCATCGTACGGCAGGCGAGACGCCTGCCCTACCGCACGATCGGTAGCGCAGCCGTCTCGGCTGCGCGTCCGCCTTCGCGGACGACGCAGTTCCGCTCCGGCGGACGAAGGCGTCGGCAGGCGAAGTTGCCCTGGCAGGGAGAGGAGGAACCTGGCCCGACCCCTCTCCCTTCAAGGGAGAGGCGGGGTGAGGGTCACCGCCGGACGCGGCCGGCGGCGCGGTGCGCCGCTCCGGAAGTGCGGCGCAGCCGCACTCAGGCCTCGTCTCCGGAGCGACGCCGGCGGCGCTCCGCGCCGCCAGGGACACGGCTGGTACACTAAACCCCTCCGGACGAGGTTCGTTCGCGGGGTAGCGAAGACCATCAGCGTATTCCACGAATACACGAACCTCGCTAGCTGAACAGTATTGGGGCTAATCGCCTCCCGCATCACTCCCGCTTCAGGACCGCGCAGCCGAAACAGCCGCCAGCGAGGTTGCCAGGGTGCGCCTCGAAGCGCACCGCGGCCTTTTCCTTCCCCTTGGTCAGCTCCCGGGGAAGAGGGTGTTCCACCTCGAAGAACTCGCCCGGCTGATTGCGATCGAGCGCGTAAGTGGCGACCACCGTGCCATCTACCACGATGTCGAAAGTGCGCGGCGCCACGTCGTCGCCCCAGTAGGTACAGGCCAGGGTCATCGGCGCGTCCGGCAGGACCTTCAGGTCCCAGCTCCACCATCCCCCGTCGGTCGCGTGTCGCCAGCCCTTATCTCGAAGCGTGCCGGAGCCGGTGTTCTGGCCCTGGAGATTGTGAGCCGCCTCGCTTGCCGCGTCATTGGGAACCACCCGATCGACCACGCGCGCCTCGCGCTTTCGACGCGCCTCCTGCGCGGCAAGGAGCTGCCGATGGCGAAGGCTTCCCTCGCCCGTAATCACAAAGTAAACGCCATAGCGTTCATTCATGATCCGGTTGAGGGGGACGAATGTGATATCCGTCGGCTGACCGCTGGTGCGGAAAGTCAGCGGTCTGCCCAGCACGGGGTGAAACCAAGACGCTGGGTTGGCCATATCTCCCAGAAAGAAGGCGACATGATCGGTGCGGCCGGCCAGAACCAGCGGGCCATACATTATCGCCGCCAGCTCGGGGTCATCGGGCATCGGCTCCGCGCGTAGGCTCATCGGCAGGTCAAGCTCAACGCGGTCGCCATCGCGCCACTTGCGCTTGAGCACCAGATATGAGGCCGGTTTGGGACGCGCCGCGGCGGTCTTCCCATTCACCTTGACCCGCGCGCCGCCGCCGGTCCAGTGTGGCACGCGAATGTGGAGCGCCAAGGAGACGGGGCGCTCCGCATGCACCACCAGCGTCGTCCCCGCTTGCTCCGGGAAGCGCGTGATCTGTTCGAGCTCCACACCCTTCTGCGCCCAGTTGACCTTCGACGCGATAAACAGGTTGACGTAGATCCCATCATCGTCGTGAAAGTAGATGCTGTCGCCGAGCTTGGCGAAGGATTCGATCGCGGTGCCGTAACAGCACCAGAAGGAATCATACGGCGTGCCAAACTGCTTCGTATGCCCGGTCGCCAGCGGCGTGAAGTACATGAGCATACCGGAGTCAGGCTGCTGAGTGCCGAGTATGCCATTGAAGAAGGCGCGCTCGTAGTAGTCGGCATAGGCGGGATCGGCGGTCCAGCTAAACAACCGTCGCGTCAGCTTCAGCATGTTGTACGTCGTGCAGGATTCCTGGTTGTCGCTGGCGAGCGTGCGGGCAAGCTTGCCGGGTTCGCCCCAGTGTTCGCCCTGGTTGCTGCCGCCGGTGGCGTAGGACCGCGTGTTTGCGATCCGATCCCAGAAGTAGAGCGCGGCGGTGCGGTAGCGCGCGTCGCCCGTCAACTCGTAGCGGCGAGCGGCGCCCAGGATCTTGGGGATATGCGTGTTCGCGTGCAGGCCCGCAAGGTTGTCATGCTCGAGCGCAAGCGGACCGAGAAACGCGGCTTGGTCGAACCGGTGCGCCAGCTCGAGCTGCGCCGGATTGCCGGTGATCGAATACAGGTCGTGCAGCGCCTCCGACATGCCCCCGAATTCCACGGTCAGCAGTCGGTCCATCTGCGCGGGCGAGAGCTTATCGGCACGGCGCTTGAAGTACCTCGCCATGCCCTCCGCCACGGCCAAGGCTTGCGCGTTGCCGCAATACACGTGGACATCGAGCAGCCCTGCCATGATCTTGTGGATCACGTAATAAGGCGCCCACGGCGGGTTCCGCATCGCCTCCAGGCGGTCCCAGTAACTCTCCGGGAACGCCGAGAGATAACCCCCGCCCAGCGCCCGCTGGCACTTCGCCAGCTCGGCGACCAGGGCATCGGCCTTCGCCTTGAGCGCCCGGTCGCCCATGCTCGCATACATCAGGGCGCACGCCGACAGGTAATGACCGACGAAGTGACCCCGCACCTCGACGTTCGGGGCCTCCCAGCCGCCCAGCGGCTCGCCCGGCGCCTCCAGCCCGGCGTTGACGCGAAACGTGTATAACAGGCGGTCGGAATCAAGTAGGTGCAGGTAGCGGCGGTTCGCCTCCTGCGCGGTCTGGCATGGACCCTCCAGCAGCCGCACCTGGTGGAGTGGAAACGGCGCCAACGCCATCTTCACGACCGAGCCTTTCGCGGCCGCTGGTGCGCGCGTTGACTCCCCCACCGAAGACCCTCCCATGACCGCCACCGCGCCGGCCAGAGCAACCGCTTGCCACCCTCTGGCGATCATGTCAGCTACACCTTGCCTCGCTAGGCCGCGCGCTTCGGCGCGCTGGTAAGGCCCCGCATCAACCGCCTCACGTCAGCATCTCTTTCACCTTGTCGCCTATGCGCCGCACGATCGCCTCCACCCCGCGCTGGCCGTATTCCGCCGACGCGAACTTGCGCGGGTCGCGCCCGTGCACCCCGATCAACTGCGCTGGATCGTCGCCCTTGGGCAGGCGGCTCAAGTCCACCAGCTCCGGCCGCAGCGCCATCATCAGCGACGTCTCCCACGCCGCGGCATGATCGCCGGCATCGGGAATCTCGTCGCGCACCAGCTCATAGCCCGTGCACGCCCACGCGCGCGCCTTGCTGCTCTCCAGGCTGTAGATCTCCACCGCCGCCCGCGCATGCCGCAGCAGCGGATAATGCCCTGCCATCAGCACGATCGCCCGAAACCCCAGGCTCTCCATCTGAAACAGCACGTGCACCAGCATCCGCACGTAGCGCTCGTGCTCATCCAGGGTCGAGGTGTGCATGTAGCCCGGCGCGAAGTTCTCCGGCGGCAAGCCCATCTTCTCGGCGATGCGCGGCGAGCTGGTGCCGCGCGTTTCCATGAGGTGGCTCTCGCGCGGCTCGCCGAAAAACAACGGCGGCATCGCCAGCCCGCCGTTAACCTCGGCGCATTTCATCGCCAGCGCGTGAATCTTGACCGTGTCCAGCCCGACGCAGTTCTGCTCGCCGTGCCATTCCACGCCGCCCAGCGGAATATAAACCGCCGGCCAGGCGGTGCGCGCCTCGACGATCTCATGCGGCAGCATCTCTTCGTAGCGAACCTTTCGCGCCATCGTCTCTCCTCATTTCCTTTGTCATCAACACGCGGGCCTATTGACGGTCGCGTAATAGGTTATACGTCAAACCGCTATTTGCGAGCGTCAAGTCCCATCGCTAGCCTCGAACGTAATATGCGAGCTTCAGTAGTCGTCCCGGGGCTGCGCGTCGCTCGTATCGAGTGACAGAAGTAACGGATTATGTCATTCTGAGGCGAAGCGGCTAGGTCGCTCCGCGACCGCCGTGGCGGTCGAAGACCTAGCCACCGAAGAATCCCCTATCATCGGAGCATCCCAGGTAGGGGATTCCCGCCACAGGCGGGTAAACCTCGGATCGCTCCGCTCGCTCGGAATGACAATCTGCGCACGGTTACTGTTGTCAGGGGGTACCAGCATCCTTTTGCGCGCTGGGCTGATCGCCTCCTACTTCCCCGCCAGCACCCCCGCCATCCACTCTTTCAGCGGCGTGAAGACCCGCTGCGGCGCGTCCGCAGCGACCAGCGCATCGAGGTGCGCATAAGTCCCCGGCGGGTCTATGTTATGAATCTCCGCCTTGCCCTTGATCGCCGCCGCGTAAGCCTTCACCCCTTGCGCGAACTCATAGCTCGTCGCGTTGGCCATGAAGGCGACCACCGGCAGACCCATCTCCTGCTCGTGCTTCAATCCCATCTCCGGCAGGTTCAGCCCCGCCTTCGCCGCCTTGCCCATGTCCAGCATCAGCGCCAGCGGCTGGTACCACTCCGCCGCGCCCCGCCCGTTGACCAGCGACTTCGCCAGCGCCGCCGCATCCGTCACCTCGCCGCACTTGTCATAGGCGACCCAACCCACCGGCGCCGTCGGGTCATCGGCGTCCGCAGCCGCCAGCTTGCCCGCGCGACAGAGCGCGTGGAACTTGTAGTCGGTGTCGATCGCCACCCCGAACAACGCCAGGTTGGTCAGCGGCGAGGTCACCTTCGTCATGTCCTGGATGAACGGCGCGATCAGACTGCGCCCGCCGGGATCGAGCGACGCCGCGATCATGATCAGCTCGCTCACGACGCCGCCGCGCGGCAAGTCCGCTGGGAACACCACGCCGTCGCTGATTTGCTTCTCGACTTCCGCAATGCGCTTGTCGTACTCGCCGCTTACCTGGCTGGGCATCGAGCCGTCGAAAAGAACCAAACCGCGCAGGTCTTTGTATGCCGCTTTGCCCTCGGGCAGCTCGTAGGCGGCGTAGCACTGCGTCATCATCGCCCCCAGCGAATGGCCCCCCAGGAAAATGTCCTTGATCCCGCGCGCCTGGATCTGCTTTATCACCTCCGCCACGTCGTTGAGGTGCGTCTGCAGCCCCCAGTGCTTGAGGTACGGCACGTCGCCGGACTTGATCTCCTTGAACCCGCCCGACATGTAGTACATGCCGGCCTTCATGATGTTGCCGTCCTTCAGCGCCTGGTCGGTGGCCGTGTGATCCTCGAGCAAGTTGGAGCGGCGATCCACCGCCCACACCTCCATGCCCGCGTTCTCCGCCAGCCACCGTCCGATCATGTCGAACGACGGCGCGCCCCCGCCGTTGCCGGGGATGAACACCGCCGCCGCGGTCGCCGGTTTCCCCTCGAACCAGTAACGCAGCACGCCGACCTTGTTGTGCTCCGCCGGCGTGTTCGGCTCCGCCCAGCCCTTCAGCTCCAGGTACTCGCTGCGCACCTCCGCCCGCGCTGGAACCGACATCGCCAGCAGCGCAGCCGCAACTGCAACCACAACGCCAACTACGACTTTCATTCTCTAGCCCTCCACGATGGTATCATTCTGGCCGCGAGAGAGAGAATCCTACCGCTCGGTCCGATTGCTGCATGGGCTGCCGCACGCGCGGCGGCTGGAGGCGCGGGAATCCTACCGCGGGGCTCAATTGACGCTCTCCCTGGGAGGGCTACCATTACAACACAACGCGACTTCCGGCAGGATGTGTACAGCAATGTGGCACAGCCGCCCTCGGCTGTGCGAGCGCCGCGCACGCGGCGCTGGATGACAGGCGAGGGCGCCTGTCCCACATTCGAGTATGAAGTCACGTTGTAGTACTACGATTACCGACATCGTGCTCAGCGCCTGCCGAGCGCGAGACTGCACCCGGGCTCGTCTCTTCTGAGTGCGGTCGAAGGGCCGACCCCGCGATTCGCGCCTCTGCGTCCTCTGCGGTTAGACCTCCCTCCGTTGTCCCCCCCACCGCATTGACCAAACACCGCGCCAAGGCGTATTCTTATCTTGTGAGGAGCGGGCCGGACGGCCGCTGTCCGGCTTCGGCCGGGCAGAGGAAAGTCCGGACTCCACAGGGCAGGGCGCTGGGTAACACCCAGGAGGGGCGACCCTACGGAAAGTGCCACAGAAAACACACAGCCTTCCTCGACGGGCGCGGGGTGACCTCACAGGCCAACCAACGTTGACCCAGGCTTGTGATGCGGGGGATTCGACGGATGGCCTTCGGTCGAGGTTACCCCGACCCGTCGAGGGCGAGGTAACGGTGAAAAGGTGCGGTAAGAGCGCACCGCCTCGGTGGTGACACCGAGGGCATGGTAAACCCCGCCCGGAGCAAGGCCAAATAGGAGGCGCATGCGGTGGCCCGCCGCCAGCCTCGGGTTGGCCGCTGTTGGTTCTGTCGCGTTTGAGGTTCGCCCTGTAGGGCGGGGCTACCTAGCCCCGGCGACTGCGGGGCGCAGCCCGCCAGCCGACGGAGCCAACGAGGAGCCGCGCAACCGGCTCTCCAGAGAAATGGCCGTCCTCGACAGAATCCGGCTTACAGGCCCGCTCCTCGCTTGCCTTTTCTTGTCCTCCCGCCGCTACAGCCGCCAGCGGCGCGCTATATAGTAATGTAGCGACCTGGCCGCGATTTCCGCCCGAATCTGCCGCTCCGTTTGTCGTCGTTTCCTCACACCCAACAGTTGCGGTATTACAGGCCCGCCTTTCGGCCCATTTCTGGCTGCAGATTCTGGCCTTCCGGCGTTGACTTCCAGGCCGCTTCGAGTGACCTATGTGATCGACAGAACGTGGGTTACAGGAGGTCACTCAGGTGGTCGAAGAACGCGCGAGCCAGGGCGAAGACGAGGCGCAGGCCGAGACGCCAACCGCCTTCGATTGCGCGGTTTCGGAGTTCCTGGCCTATCTGCAAGGCTACCGCCACTACTCGCCGTGGACGGTCGGGGCGTATCGGATCGACCTCCGCGAGTTCCGCGAGTTCCTGCTGGAGCAGGGAGGCCACGTGCCCGCGCCTGCGGAGATCACCCGCCCGCAGGTGGTCGCCTGGGGCCTGAAGCTGCGCGGAATGAAGCCGCTCACGATCCGCCGCAAGTACGGCTGCCTCTCGTCATTCTTCTCGTTCCTGCAGGATATGGGCCATTGCCAGGGCAACCCCGCCCGCCGCCTGCCTCTGCCCAAAGTGTCCAAGAACCTGCCCGTCGTGCTGTCCGCCGAGCAGGTCCAGGCGCTGCTGGCTGCGGCGGAAGACCCTGGGCATCGCTTGTTGGTGCTCCTCCTGCTCTCGACCGGCTTGCGCCGCAGCGAAGCCGCAGCCATCACTCTCGACCAGATTGACCTGGAACACCGTCAACTGCGGGTACGCGGCAAGGGCAATAAGGAGCGGATGGTGCCGCTTACCGCAGACGTGGTGGAGGCGATTGGGCAGCATCTGGCCTCCAGGGAACCGACTTCCCACAATCATCTCTTCATCAGCTCAGTCACCGGCGAGCCACTTACGGGAGGCGGAGTCTACAAGGTCATACGGCCCTTGCTCAAGCGAGCGGGGCTGGACGGCCAAGGCATCACTCCCCATAAGCTGAGGCACACCTTCGCCACCCACCTGGTCAGAAACGGCGTGGACGTCAAGACGGTGCAGGAGTTGCTCGGCCACGCCGACCTGGGCACCACCGCCAAGTACCTACACTCCGACGGCCAGGCCAAGCAGGCGGCCGTGGCGCGGTTGAATGGCCTGCTGGGGACAAGTCCAGAGGAGGAAAGAGATGCGGCAGACAACTGAGGACGCTACGCAGAGGACGGCTTTCGAGGACAAGATCGAGCAGTTTCTGGAGTATCAGAAATCCTATCGCAGTCACTCGCCGCTGACCATCGCCACCTACCGCTGTGACCTGGGCCAATTCTGCGGTTGGCTCAACTCACGTCTGGGCCGCCTGCCCGAGCCAGCCGCCATCAGCCGCGAGTTGGTGATGCAGTGGACGGTGCAGTTGGCTGGGCTAGCGTCGGCGACGGTGTGCCGCAAGATCTCTGCGCTGTCGACCTTCTTTGGCTTCCTAGTGGACCTCGGCGAGCTGGATGCCAACCCTGCCCGCAGGATTCCCTTGCCCAAGCGAGCGGGCCGGATCCCGAGCGCGATCTCCGAGGACGAAGCCCAGCAACTCATCGGCGCGGCTGACTCCCCCTTCGAGCGAGCCATACTCCTGTTGATGCTGACCGCTGGCCTGCGCCGGAGCGAGGTGGGAGCGATTCGGCTGGAGGACATGGACCTTGACAACCAGGCACTGCTGGTGCGAGGCAAGGGCGCGAAGCAGCGCATGGTGCCGCTGATGCCGCAGACGGCTGAAGCGATTCTCAATTATCTCGCAGTTCGCCCAGCGGCGGATCAGCCCTATCTCTTCCTCAGCCCCCAGGGGCGGCGGCTGGCGAACGACTACCTCAACCGCACACTGCGGCGCATCCTCGCCCGCGCCGGCCTGGGCAAGCGCATCACGCCCCACATGCTGCGCCACACCTTCGCCACCCATCTCGTGCGCAACGGCGTGGACGTGCGCACCGTCCAGGAACTCCTCGGCCACGCCGACCTCGAAACCACCGCTAACTACCTCCACTCCGACACCCGCGCCAAAGAGTCCGCCGTCGCCCTCATCGCCTCTCTGACTGGGTAAGCCGCTTCCCGACCGCGCTAGAGAAAGCTTCATACAACCCTGGCTTTGATCCGCATGTGCCCAGTTAGTGGTAGCCGCGGAGGAGGTTATAGAGTAGCACCCCGAGGACGACCAATGTGATGGCAACGTAAGTGCGGTCACGCTGGAGGGCAAAGGCGATCACGGAGAATACCACGCGCGCGATGGGGGTGGCGATGAGCAGGAGAATACCGACCTCAATGATACCGCGGCTGTGAGATGCCAAGGCAAAGCCGATGATGCCAGGCACGCTGCGCAGCGGCTGCGGCTGGCCGTGGAAAGCCCCATAGTGCGGCGTTTGGGCACCGTGCCGGGCCAGGTAGTAGATGCCGCCGGCAAGCACTACGAGGGCAGCCATGCTGACGCCGACGCGCAGGATAGCGCTAATGACGGCGTCCATGCGTTCATCGGTCCACTTGGAGGTTGCGCCCGGCATCTCATAACCTCCCGCTCAGGGCGTTGTAGATCATCTCGACTCCTAAGGCCAATATCACCGCGCCAAAGACTCGGCGCAGCACCAAGGTCCTTGCTCTAGCCAGGAAGCGAGCCCCGACGAGAGATCCCACAAGGACACCGAGCATGGTAGGCATAGAGACGCCGGGGTCAATGTAACCCCGGTTCAGGTAGATGCTCACGCTCGCCGCGGCGGTGACGCCGATCATGAAGTTGCTCGTGGTGGTTGAGACCTTGAAGGGCAGGCGCATCGCTTGGTCCATCGCAAGCACCTTCAGCGCCCCCGAGCCGATCCCCAGCAGCCCGGAGAGAAGACCGGCGACCCCCATGAGGCCGAAGCCGAGCGGGAGGTTGCGGACGCGGTAGCGGCGCACGCCGTCGCAGGCCGGGTAGCTGCCATCCAGACGAAGGCGCGTTGCCAGCGCATCTGGGGGTGCGTCCGCGGCCTCCTGCCCGGGCCCCTTGACCGACGAATACACGGAGAGGATCAGCACGACCCCGAAGATAATGGCAATGACCTTGGGCGCCATCACCGTCGCCACCAGCGCCCCTCCCGTTGCGCCTAAGGTGGTGGCGATTTCCAGGAACATCCCCACGCGGATGTTGCTGAAGCCTTCACGCACGTAGGCGACCGCCGCCCCCGAGGAAGTAGCGATCACGGAGACGAGCGAAGCGCCGATAGCGTAGTGGATGTCGACGCCGAAGCCGAGAGCCAGCAACGGCACTATCACGACCCCGCCTCCGAGACCGGTCAGCGATCCCAGCAAGCCCGCAAGAACAGAGCCGGCGCAGACGATGCTCGTGAACTCCCACATGTGCACAGGTTAGGGCTCCCGTGGCGCGAGGAACGCCATAGTGAGTATTATGCCAAATACAACTGTCCCGCGCAACTCCGCCCACGCGGGGCATTCCTCTTGGCATGGGTCAGCCGCGGAGCTGCATTCCAGGTTCTCCTTCGGCACCTCCCAGATATGCCTGCCTACACTGCGGATAGCGTAAGGGCGTTCCCTTGCTTTGGTAGGTTGCTGCCGAAGCCTTGCCCGATCAGTTGCTTGTGCCCGGCGACACGCGAGCGCTACTTGGCGATAGAGCCGATAAGCAGCAAGCCTGCAATGATGACTCCTAGCGCAATACGGTAGTAGCCGAAAATCGCCAACCCATGACGATTCAAGTAGCCAACCATCCACTTGACGGCAACAACCGCGGAGACACAGGCGACGGCGAAGCCGATCAATGGGTTGATCCAGCCAAAGACATGAATGATCTCTGAGCCATTCTGCACGGCCTCGAACAGTGTCGCAGCACTAAGCGTAACGAGGCCGAGGAGGAAGCTGAACTCGACGGCAGCCACTGCGCTCAAGCCAACGAGCATGCCGCCGAGAATCGTAATCAAGCTGCGGCTGACACCAGGCCACATGGCAAAACATTGCATCCCCCCAATGATGAGCGCCTGGGAGACGGACAGCTGCTCCAGTTGCCGCCCGAGCGCGACATCCTGCGTCGGATTGCGCTTGCGCGAGACGAGCAGAATGGCAACCCCTCCCACGAACCAGGCAAGCACAACCGGCCACATGCCGAAGAGGTAGTGTTTGATCGGTTTCTCGAGGATGAAACCGATGATCGCGGCTGGGAGAAACGCGGCAACCATGTTGATAGCAAGGCGACGTCCCGCCTGGTCTTTGCCAAACACGCCAGCAACGATTGAGCGCACACGCCTGGCATAGAGTAGAAGCACCGCGAGGATCGCTCCGGCTTGGATGCAAATCTCGTAGGCATCAATGGCGGTCTTGGATTTTCCGCTACTGTCGATCCCAAGGAGATGCTGCGTGAGGAGAAGATGTCCCGTGGAACTGACCGGAAGATATTCCGTGGCGCCTTCAACTAGGCCAAGTATCGCCGCTTGGCCCGCGGACATGGTTGCATGAGCGGCCTCTCGAATCGGATTGGCGGTTCGACCTGGCGCCTGGGCATAGGTGGTGGGCGAAAACACACCACCGAGCATCAGCAAGGTGCCGATTGCAGCGAATAACGGCCCTTGCCGACGAGGACATTGACGAATTGCGGCCATGACTGTCACGAATCATACCCACCCCGAGGCATCTGTTGCCCCGATGTCATGCGTGACTATAGCTGGTCGGCTTTGCCCGCTGGCACTTTCCCACCCAGAGCCGAGGCCAAGCGGTCTCGCCACATTCGGGCCAGTTCATAGGGAGAGGTACGGTTGGATTGGGCCTCGGCTCGGTCGGCAGTCACCAGGAGCACCGTTCCGGCTAAGACCACGGTCTCCCCGTTTCGGCTAGCTACCCGCAGAGCTCTCCAGGTCAACCCGTTCTCCCGGGCATGGTTTAGCCTGCCGGCGACGAGTCTAGCTCGGTCCCTAGGGGTGAGCCCCCCGGCCGGGTTACGGAGGTGCAGCACCGGCTGGCCTTGCGCCAGCACGTCGCCAACCGGCGATCCCTGAAACATCGTCTCACGAACCGTGGCTCTGAGCCGTTTCTCCTTCAGCGCGGTCTTGATGTCGGTCTCGAACACCGCGCGCTGCTGATAGCCTACGTAGTGCTTCACGATCTCGCCTCGGCGGTTGATCAGGAAGGTGGTGGGGATGGCGCTGACGCCTCCATACTTGCGGACGACGTCCTCCGTAGCCAGCGCCACCGAGTAGTTGATCTTCATCTGCTTGGCAAAGTCCACCACCTCATTTCGGCCGCCTTGGTCGAGCGAAAGGCCGATCACCACCAAACCTTGCTTGCCATATCGCTTTTGCAGCTCCACAAGGCCAGGAATTTCCTCTCGGCAAGGAGGACACCAGGTGGCCCAGAAGTCGAGCAGCACCACCTTCCCCTTGAACCGGGAGATGGTGACCGGCTTGGCGTCTATTCCAGTGAGATTGAAGTCCGGAGCCTTCCGCAGCGCCGCCGGGGAGGCGATGGAGATTGCCACCAGCAGAACGACCGCTGTCAGCACCTGTCTCGCCATTTTCGTTCCTCCGTTCTATCTAATGGCTGAATCGGCTCAGGAATCCGACCGAGAGCAGACTCAGTTTGTTCGAGAAGATGAGCAGGCCCACCACGATGAGCAACAGGCCGGCAATCACCTCCACCGTCCGCAGACCGCCTCTAATCCGCCGCAACAGGGGCAGCAGCGAGCCGGCGGCCATCCCCACGGCCAGGAAAGGGAGGCCCAGCCCCAGAGAATAGACGGCCAGCAATATCACTCCCCGGCCGACCGATTCGGAGGCGCTGGCCAACAGCAGCACCGATCCCAGAATCGGACCCACGCAAGGAGTCCAGCCGAAAGCAAAGGCCATTCCGATCAGGAAGGCCCCGACGAGACCCATTGGGCGGCTGGCCACGTGGAACCGCCGTTCCCGATAGAGCGGAGTAAGGCGGAGTATTCCCACCATGTGCAACCCGAGGATGACGACAATCAGCCCCGCCAGTTTCTGCAAGATCGGGAGGTGCGCTTGCAGGATTCGACCGGCAGTGGTCGCAGCCGCGCCCATGGCAACGAAGACCACGGTGAAGCCCAATACGAAGGCCGCGATGCTGGACAACAGCCTCTTCCAATGACGGGCAGGGTCGGCTCCTTCGAGGAGCGCCGTCGCCGGGAGGCCGGCGATAAAGCCGAGATAGCTGGGCAGCAGCGGAAGCACACAGGGAGAGAAGAAGGATGCCAGTCCCGCGAGGAACGCCAGCAGAACCGTGATATCGGTGGGCATCAGTCGGGACACTCCGTTGATTGGCCACCCTTGACGAACTCCATGGCCACGAATCCCGCTCCCGCTGCAATTTCCTGCCGCCGGGATGCATCCGGGGGCACTCCGGGCGGCGAGAAAAGACACGACACTCCGCGTTGAAGCGTAAACCCGGCGGCGCCCGTCATGCTGATGACCTCATCGCAATCGTAGAATCTGGCGACCTCATAGAACGGATGCCCGGTGCGGCCCTTGCCCTTGTAGAGCTCAGCCCAAAGGCTGTCTGCCGGGACGAGTCCCACCACCAAGCGACCGTTTTCGTTCAAGACGCGTGCGCACTCGCGCAGTGCTCTGGCCGGATCAGAAAGAAAGCACAGGGTCACAACCAAGAGCACCCCGTGGAAGCGACCATCTGGGTAGGGGAGATTCTCGCCCCAGCCTCTTGTGGTGCGGACCCCGCGCTTGCGGGCGAACTCCAGCATCGGCACAGAGGGGTCCACTCCATCCTTCACCCCCAGCGCCTGCGCAAACCTCCCGGTTCCCACGCCCACCTCCAGCCACTGGCCCAAGTCTGCTGGCATCACGTCTTTCAGACAAGCGATCTCAGTATCGAAGATGGGCCGGCCATCAGGCGAGTCAAACCAGGCGTCGTACCGTGCCGCAAGCTCGTCAAACGGCCGGACAGTCTTCCATTCGTCTGACCTGTGTCTGCTCACTCTCTGTCTATCACCGCTGCGCTGCCTCCATGCTGGAGGAAAACGACCTGCCATCGAAACACGCGCACTAGTTATCTGCCAGGGATGTGTGGCAGAGATGCCAGGCCGTCATCAAGATCCTTCTGTGGCATAGAGTAGTCGGTTAGCTTACCGGAAAAATACGCTTCGTAGCCACTCAGGTCGAGCAGACCATGGCCACTCCAGTTGAAGAGAATGACCTTCTTCTCCCCTGTTTCTCTGCATTTCTGAGCCTCTGCGATAGCACAGCGGATTGCATGCGAGGTCTCCGGCGCAGATATCCATCTCTCCGTGCGGGCGAACTGCACAGCCGACTCGTAGCACTCGAGTTGATTGAACGCCCTCGCCTCGACAACCCCCTCGTTGACAAGCAGGCTGGTCAGCGGTGCGGCACCATGATAGCGCAAACCGCCTGCATGAATTGGGGCGGGCACGAATCCGTGACCGAGTGTGTACATTCTCAACAGGGGCGTCATTCCCCCGATATCTCCGAAGTCATATTCATACGGGCCACGGGTCAGTGAAGGCGATGCAGACGGTTCGGCGGCGATGATGCGGGTTTCCTTCCCCTCTTTGAGCTTGCGACCGACGAACGGGAAGGTTAACCCAGCGAAATTGGAGCCACCCCCGTGGCACCCGATGATGATGTCGGGGTATTCGCCGGCGAGTTCCATCTGCTTCATTGCTTCCTGGCCGATCACAGTCTGATGCAGCAATACATGGTTCAGCACGCTCCCCAGCGAATATCTTGTGTCATCATGTTTCACGCAGTCCTCGATTGCCTCGCTGATGGCAATGCCCAGGCTGCCGGGGCTATCGGGGGTCTCTGCCAGGATGTTCCGTCCAATCTCGGTCCGATCGCTCGGGCTGGGGAAGCACTCGGCACCCCAGGTGTTCATCATGACGCGGCGTCCTGGCTTCTGATCATAGCTGATGCGTACCATGTACACCGTGCACTGCATATCGAATATCGAGCAGGCCATTGCGAGCGCGCTGCCCCACTGTCCCGCGCCCGTCTCGGTGGCGATCCGCTTGACACCCTCGATCTTGTTGTAGTAGGCCTGAGCAATGGCGGTGTTGGGCTTATGGCTACCGGCGGGGTTGGTGCCTTCATGCTTGTAGTAGATGTGAGCCGGGGTGTCCAGAGCCTTCTCGAGGTTGTGAGCCCTATAGACTGGGGTAGGCCGGAAATACTTGTATACTTCACGAACTTCATCCGGTATGTCGATCCATGGGTCTCCGCTCATCTCTTGTGCCAGCAGGCCCATTGGGAAGATGGGTGCCATATCCTCAGCGGTAACAGGCTTACCGGTTCCGGGGTGTAGCGGTGGGTCGGGGGGCCGCGGCAGATCGGGGACAATGTTGTACCACTTGTCCGGGATCTCGCTCATAGGCAAATCTATGCGTTCTGTCTTCACAATCTCTTACCTCCTCCTGGCAATTGATGCAGTCGAAGCCTTCTGTCTCGCTCCTGAATGATACCATTCTCTTTCACTCAGCCCGTCAATTCCGGAAGGGTCTCAAGAACTAATCCACCGAGCACTCGCCATTTTACAGTTTTGCCTGACCCTCCTATCGAAGGCGGTCACCATCGCCTCCTGGCGATCTGAAAAACGCGGCATTCAAATGGTCACGACCCGGTCGGAATCTCGCACGAGCTCGTAATGGTCTTTGAGAGTCGAGAGCGGGCAAACCTCCGACCCCTCGGAGTTGCGGAGTTTCAGGCAGGTCCCGCAGGCGAGGAACTGACCTCCCGCCTCGAGAACCTTCTGCGCCTGCCCCTTTACGTCGAACCTCGGATCGTCAATCCGGTCAATCTCCACGCCTTTTCCTGAAAGGAAGATCCGCACTTCGTCGCCCTGCTCCAAACTGTAGAGGGCCAGACGCAAGGCGTTGTATACGGTTTCGGCGTCGGTCTGCGTGATGATCATCCCTAGTTTCACGGATCGGCCCCCTCTCATTCTGCTGAATCCCCGAACGGCTCATCGGCTTCTCTCCTCCGCCGCTCGCCGGAGGCGACCCAAGCGCGTATGATACTGAACTCCTGGGTCTCCACACAGTCGAATGATGACCGCAGATATCGGTCAATCTCCTCGGTGGACATCTCGCCCTTCGGATGCTCTCCTCGCCCTAGCATTCTGTGGTGCAGTTCCATCAACTCGAACCCCTCCGCGTTGAAATCGGTAACCAACAGCTTCCCGTTGGGTGTTAATACTCGCGCGATCTCGTCCAGCGCGCCAACCGGGTCGTTGATCTCGTGAATGGCATTTGCGAGAGTGGCGGCGGTGAAGCTGTCATCGTCGAACTGGATCTTGTGAGCATCCATGATGACCAGCGTTGGCTTGTCGCACAGGTCGCCGAGTCGTTCCCTGGCTCTATCCAACGCCTCCCGGTCGATATCCCCGGAAACCACGGAGTATCCGCGCTGCAAAAGTTGCAGCAGCATTCGCCCCGAACCCGTGGCAACATCCAGGATGGTGTCCCGAGCGTCAAAGCCCGCCAGATCGAGCGCTGCGTCGTGCTCACGGATCAGCAGGGCCTCTCGCTCTCTCAGCATCTGCTCGATGTCGCAGTCGTGCATCGGCGGCATCTCTCCTACACCTCAGCGTGTCTGGTGATGGCGCTATCCCAGCGGGAAGCAGGCTCTTTTTGACCATCCGTCAGCGCACTCGCCTCATGCTGGCCGCATTCCTGCCCTGCCAGGACCTCCAACATGCGCACTGCATTGCCAGCTTGCCCGTTAGCTCCCCTCGCCTGATGTCTCAGGCGCTACCGTCACTGTGATCTCGGGCAGGCGGCAGAGCGTGTTGTGGACGGTGCAGGTCTTCGCCACCTTCAGCAGCGGCTGCTTCCTCTCCTCGGGGAAGCCGGCAGGCATTGACACCTCCACCCTCAGGACAGGGACGCAGTGGTCATCCCCGTCGTTCACGTAGTCCACCTTCACTTCAAATCCGTCACACGCGATCTGCGCTTCCCTGCACCAGCGGGCGATGCAAAAGGCGATGCAGGTTCCCAACGATCCCGCCAGGAGGTCAACCGGCATGGGACCGCGATCCTCTTCGCCCATCTCCAGCGGCACATCGTGTCCCCGCACGTTCATGCTGCAACTCATGCCGCCTTCATGGGCGATGACCTTTCGTACTGTCAGAGTTGGCATTTGGCTCCTCCTGGTATGGTTTGAGTTGAATTCATCGGTCACAACAGCGCTTCGGATCTGAGCAACCCTTCTGCTCACCGCAGCAGGGGACGCTCTGCTCCTTCGCCGCGCTGCGGACCGGGGCGATGGCCGAGAGATAGACCCGCTCCAGGTCGCCATCGCCGCAGTGCTCGCAGCGGACGTCGGACGCTTCGTGCCTGGTCCTGAGGAAGGCTTCCGTGATCTGTCCGCAGGCCTTGCACCGGTACTCGTAGATTGGCATCCTGAAATCTCCCGTCGCTGACTCCTATCGCTGCCTGGTCATCGGCTGCCCGCACTTCGGGCACTTGACCTGATTACAGGGGACGCCCACTTGGTGCGCCACCGTCGCCCCGCAACTTGGGCAAACACAATCCCCTCCCGGTCCCAGGCTATAGCCGCCCATGCGACCGCGTCCGCCTCCTTGGCCGGCGGCGCGGCCCATGCCGCGGCCCATTCCCCGTCCTGTGCCCGGCCCTTGGCCAAAGGGGCCGGTTCCATCACCTCGTGGCATGTTCTTCACCTCCTTCCCGATGCAAGAATGCCGTTCTTCCGAAGCGATGACACTCCGCTACAGCGGTTCCTCCGGCTGCTCCCGATGGATGCCCAGCATTTCTCTGACCTTTCGCACCAAGAGGTCGGAGGGTACGGGTTTGTCGAGGAACGCATCCACCGGCAGGTATACCTCGTCTTGCACGAAGCGATAAGGCGGCTGCTTCACACTGTGGACCGCGGTCAACATGAGAATCGGCAGGTCGCTCAGCCGGAGTTCCTCCCGGAGGCGTCGCGCCAGGTCAAAGCCCTCGTATTCGTTTCGCATGAGAACGTCCAGAATTACCAGGTCTGGGGTTTCCGCGCAGACCTTCTGGAACCCCGCGTCGGCATCGCCGGCTTCCGAGACCTCGAAGCCGGCCGCTTCCAGGGGGAGCCGGCAGGTTGCGCGGAAGTCAGCGTCGTCATCCACGATTAGAATCCGGGGCATTGTCGTCACCTCTTTCGGGCGCCGCGTCAGCGCAGTGCAGCGATGGCCGCTTCCGCCGCGTTGACGAATTGGTAAGCAATCGGTGATGCCGTCAGCGCCGGGTGGGTTCCCGTTTGGAACATGGCAATGTCCTCGGCGGTCATCCGTTGCTGGACGCACGCGCTGATGGCGTTAATGACCTCGCCCGCGGCCTTGTCTCCCATGACCTGGCCGCCCAGAATCACTCCGTTGTTCCTCTCAAACACAAGTTTGACCTTCATCGGGCGGGCGCCGGGCATTCCTCCGGGATGGCGGTTGATCGCCTCTGCCGTGCCGACGACATAGTTGTAGCCATGGCGCGCGGTCAGGCTCTCCGTCAGGCCCGCCGTCGCAAACGCCGTCTCGCCGATGACGGTGGACCAGACCCCCACGGTTCCGATGTTCTCGCGCCGCGTCCCGAACAGGTTCGCGCCGGCGATGCGCGCCTCGGCGGTGGCGATGGAGGCCAGCTTCAGCGCCGAGGGGCGGCCGCCGAAAAGGGAGAATTTCTCCGCGCAATCGCCGCAGGCAAAGATCCGCGCGTCCGCGGTCCGCATGGTTCGATCCACGACGATGCCGCCGGTAGGCCCCAGAGGAAGGCTGGCGCTCTGGGCCAAAGTCACGTTCGCGGTCACGCCGATGCCGACAATGACGGCCTGCGCCCGAAGGCTTCTCCCCCCGACCAGTTCCACGCCCTCGACGCGATGGTTGCCCACAAGGCGGGCCACTCTGGCGCCCGTTATGGGCGCGATCCCGCGCTCGGAAAGCAGCCGCTCCGCCTCGGCGCAGAACTCCTCGTCGTAGGCCAGCATCAGGCAGTGCGGCAGCATCTCCACAATGCTCACATTTGCTTGCAGGGCCTGCTTGCACTCGTCGGCGAACTCCACGCCGATGAACCCGCCGCCAATGATCACGAGGTCGGAGACTTCCTTCAGCGCTTTCTGCATGTTCCGAAGTTGCGCCACATCCTTGAACACAGGGAAAACGTTGCCCAGGTGGAAGCCCGGGACCGGCAGCATCGCCGGCAGCGATCCTGTGGCCAGGATAAGCCGATCATAGGCGACGGTTTCGCCGCTGGCGGTCTTCACCTCGCCCTTTTCCCGCTCGAGTTCAGTCGCTTCGTCAATAAGAAGCTGAATCCCGTTCTTCGTCAGCACCTCGTCTGGGATCAGGTTCTTCTCGGGGCTCCCCAGCGTCCCGAAGATGTACGGGATGCCGCACGGGATCAGCACCTGCTCTTCCTTCCGGATAACCAGCACCTGCTTCTCGGGGTAGTGCCGCTTGGCGGTAATGGCAGCGGTGATACCCGCCGCGCTTCCACCGATGATGGCGACGTCAGCATGTTGCACTAGCAAGATCCTTTCTCTCTTGAGATTCTATCCAATACCCGCGCCGCAACCGCCGACGCGGGCAAATCGTGCGTGTTCCTTAGGCTGGCGCAGGACCTCACGGCGCTGCCCTCGCCGTCTTGTGGGCTCCCCCCGCACCGTCGCCGGTGATGCTGCAAACCCGGTTTTGGCGGTCCACCAGCACGATGCGCGGTTGCCAATGTCTCGCGTCGGCATCCGCGACCTCGCAATAAGAGATCACGATGACCTCGTCTCCGACCATGCCCGTGCGTGCCGCCGGTCCGTTCAACATGACCGTCCCGGAGCCGGCGGGCGCCTCGATCACGTAGGTGACGATGCGGGAGCCGGTTGCCAGGTTTAGGACATGCACCTGCTCGCCGGCGAGCAGGTCGGCCGCTTTCAGCAGGTCGCTGTCAATGGCGATGCTTCCTTCATAGTCCAGACGCGTGTCTGTGAGCTGGGCGCGATGAATCTTCGACTTGAGCATGGTCCTCTTCATGATCACCCTCATCTCCTGCAACCGTCGGCTGGCGGCCCTGGCGAATCCGGTAGTCAGCGATAGCCCGGTGGAGCGTTTCCGCCGCCGAGTTGGAGCAGTGAAGCTTCACCTCTGGCAGGCCGCCCAGAAACTCCGCCACGGTCTCGTCGGTTATCGCTTGCGCCTCCTCGAGCGTCTTACCCGTTGCCATCTCCGCCACCGCTTCGCAGGTGGCGATGGCCGCGGGGCAGCCAAAGATGCGGTAGCTGATCTCCGTCAAGCGGCCCCCGCCGACGCGGATGTACATCTCGAAAGAGTCCCCGCAGGCGATGTCGCCGACCGCCCCCACGCCATCGGGGTTCTCCATCTCCCCCGCGTGAGCAGGATCGAGAAAGTATTGCAGCACTCTGTCAGAATAGGACATGGGACTCCCCGCTCATGTCTCGCCGGCCTTGACGCGCAGGAATCTCGCATGCGCTACGGCTACCGTCTCGCCACGGCAGTCCGATGCCGACGCTTCGAGTTCGAGAAGCCGCCTCCGCTCACCCACGAGGAATGCTGTTATCCGAAGTGGTTCCCCGATACCCACCACGCGACGCAGTCGCACCCTGATCTCACAGGTCAGAGCCTCGATGCCTTGCAGATACAGCAGCTTGGCCATCGCTTCGTCCAGAACCAGTCCGATGAGCCCGCCATGTATGATGCCCACGAATCCTTGATGCTCTCGGCCCGGCACGAACGTCGCCTCCGCGCGGCCATCAACTATCTGAAAATCCAGCTTCAGGCCGATGGGGTTCTCCGGCCCGCAGGCAAAGCAGTAGCCATCCTCGCGCACGGAAAGCCCCCGCCCGGAATCCAGTTCCGCTTTCATGGTTTGACCGGCTCCGAACCCGGGACCACCTGAAGACCAAGCCCCTGCAAGGCATCCTCCAACCGCTCCCGGTCAGTCATCTCCAGCTCTACGCCCGCATCACGCAGCACATACTCAGGCCCCCGCCCGTGAGTCTTCTCCCGCAGCACCAAGTAGTCCATATGCTGTTCCACCAGGAACTCGGAGACCCGGATGCCTTTGCCTTTCTCGAGTTGCAGATAGGGATTCTCGACCACCCGGGTAGAGAGCACTTGCCGATCCGCTGCCCGCACCTCCACCAGCGCGAAGAAGGGCGCTTCGCCGAAGTGCGGGGAGACGGCTCCCTCCTTGTTATCGAGCGGCACCACGTAGCGCCAGACCTCCTTCCGCAGTGGCTCGTAGCGCAGGGTGACCTGATCCACGTGCCTGACCTGCTCCCGAATCCGGTGCTCGATGCGGGAAGCGATGCGCGCCGCCTTCTCCAGGTCGCGCACGCGCAGAACAAGGTCGGCCTCGATGAAACGGAAGCGCCCCGAGTTGCGTCCGACCAACTGGATGATATCGCGCACGCTGTGTTCGTCCTGGATGATCGCCCGAATGCGTTCGAGGGTCTCCCGATCAACCGAAGCGTCGAGCAACACTCGCACCGCATCCACCAGTGTCTGCCAGCCCAAGCGCACGATCAGTACCAGCACCGCCAGCGCGGCAAAGCGATCCAGGGGCAGGCCGAACCATGCGCCAATCAGCCCGACTGCCACTGCGGCCGAGGAGAGCACATCCACCCAGGAATGCTGAGCATCGGCAATGAGGCTTGGCGAGTTGAACGTGCGGCCGGCGGTCGTCTTGTAGCGGGCGAGCAGAACTGTGGCCAGAACAGCGACCAGGAGTGCGCCCAGGGAGGCCGGGATCTGCCGCACTTCTCCCGGCTCGGCGAAGAGCGCGTGCTGCGCGATCTCGTATGCGGCCAGGAAGATCACGCCGGCCAGGCCCAGGGCGACCAGGTTTTCTACCTTGTAGAGGCCGTAAGGAAATGAGGAGGATTTCCGGCGGGCGATCTTGAGCCCAGCGAGAACGGCGCCCGAGGCTAATGTATCGGCACCGGAATGGATGCCTTCGGCCAGCAAACCGACGCTCCCGGAGAGAACCGCGAAGGTGACCTTCAGTAGTGCGATCCCGCCGCTCGCGCAGACGGAGACCAGCGCGGCCCGCTCGAGCCGTTGGCTGTCTGTCGGCCCTGCTTCCAGCTTCGACTGCTCAGGACGCATCATTTGGCGGTCTCGTGTCATTGTGGAACTCACGTCGGCCCGTTAATGCCTGGCCAACTGGATAGGCGATCTTCGCTGTCGCGCTGGTGGCGACAGTAGTCCTTCATCGTTCGGCGGGTGACGCCAGACGCTCGGCGGTTTCCTCGACCTCGCCGCGACCGGCATCGAGGAACCCTTGCTCATCCGGGGCCAGCCGGCGCAGGAGCTCGAAGAGCTCACCCGTATGTTGGCGCTCTTCGTCGGCGATTTCCATCAGCACCGCCGTGGCCAGCGGGTCATCGCTCGCTTCCGCGTGCGCGGTGTACATGTGAATCGCTTCCTGCTCCGCGGCGATGTCGAGCCGCAGCGCCCGGATTAGCTCCTCCCTGCTCATCGGCCGGGGAACATTCCCGGAGAATGGATTGGCGAAATCCGGCATACGGTTCTCCTCCTTTGCCTTGACTTGATACGATCCTAGACTCGTATCCCAAAGTAGACCAGGATGTACTTCAGCGAGACGTAAAGGAAATACACCCCGAAGATGGCCTTCAAGGTGGCGGGGCGAAATCGTTTGATCACGCGCGCGCCTATCTGGGCACCGACTACTGCGCCAGCACCAAGCGCGATCCCAGTGGGCAGGTCAACGAACCCCTGCACGAGCTTGATTCCACCACCCACCAGGGCCATGGGGACCATTACCGCCAGCGAGGTACCCATGGTGACGTAAACAGGCGCACCGAAAAGATAGATAAGCCCAGGCACCAGGGCGTATCCGCCGCCCAACCCGACAACCCCGGTGGCAATGCCAATAATGGAGCCGAAGATGAACTTGGCAACCCTTCCACCTGGAATCTGTGTGCCCTCGCCCTTGGGCGTTGTGCGCCTGAAAAGCCCTTCCCACAGCATGCGAGTTGCAGGCCAAAGAAACAAAACGCCAAGCACCAGGTCAAGAACTGGCAAATGGGCCTTGGCCGCATAGCTGAAAATCCACGACCCCAACAGCACGCCCAGCAATCCTCCAGCACCGAGCCAGAGCGTGGCCCGCAGATCGAGATTGCGTTTGGCCAAGTGCCCCCAGGCCCCCGACGCGGCGGTGAAGATCACCGCGAACAAAGTCGTGCCGATGGCAATGGGCGTCCCGACTCCGAAGCCAAAGTGGAGAATCGGCAGCATCACCGAGCAGCCGCCAGTTCCAATCAGGCCGCCGAGCAGGCCCGCGAGGATACCGACGACGATCAGAGCAAAGTACATCATGTCATTCCTCCCATCAACTCCCGCTGCGCCTCTCGCCAGACCCGAGCAATGACGCGGCTTGCTGGCCCGTCACCGAACTCGACCAGCGGCAGGCCTTGGCCGATAGCCCTGGGCACGGAGTCGTCGAAGGGTATGCTCTCCGTCACTGCGACCTCGGCGCTATGACAGAAGGCACGGATCTCCCCGTCGAGGTCCGGGTTCAGATCGAACTTGTTGACGCAGACCATCGCCGGCACGTTGAAGTGGCGGCACAGGGCAAGCGCGCGCTCCAGGTCATGCACGCCCGAGGGCGTGGGCTCGGTCACGATCAGCGCCAGGTCGGCATTGCCGATGGATGCGATCACCGGGCAGCCAATGCCCGGCGGGCCGTCGGTCAGGAGCAACTCGATGCCAACCCCTTCCGCCCAAGCACGTGCCTCCTTGCGGACAAGGACGACGAGCTTGCCCGAGTTCTCCTCCGACGGCCGCAGCCGGGCATAGACCATCGGCCCATACTTCGTCTGACCCCGGAACCAGTCGCCCGCCGTGTTCTCCCGCAGTTCCACTGCCTCCACCGGACAGACCACGCGGCAGGCGCCACAGCCTTCGCAGTTCAGAGGCTCGACGCTGAAGTCGGCGGTGATCGCATCGAAACGGCACACCTCGGCGCAACGCCCACAGCCGGTGCAGCGCTCGCGGTCAATGACCGCAAGCTTGCCGGCCCGGAATTCCTCCTGATGCTCGATCTCGGGATGCAGTAGCAGGTAGAGGTCGGGGGCGTCCACATCGCAGTCAGCGATCACACTGCGACCCGCAAGCGCAGCGAACGAACCCAGAAGCGTCGTCTTGCCGGTGCCTCCCTTGCCGCTGATGACCACCAATTCTTTCATTGCGGCCTCCGCTGCGCGCAGTCGAGGGTCCGCGCCACGATGTCCTCCAGGCGGCGCGCGAATTCCGGCACCACGTGAACCGGATGCTGTCCGTGCGCATAGGCCTCTGCCACCCGCCGGTCGAAGGGAATGCGGCCAAGCAGAGGCAGGCCCGTCGAACGGCAGAACTCCTCGGTCGCTTCGTCTCCCTCCCCGGACCGGTTGATCACTACTCCGCTGGCCAGGTGCAGCTTCTCCATCACCTCGACCGCCATGCGCAGATCGCTCAGCCCAAAGGGCGTCGGCTCGGTCACCAGCAGGCAGAAATCACTCCCTTTGACTGCCTCCACTACCGGGCAGGCGGTGCCGGGGGCGGCGTCAATGATGGTCAGCCGCGTGCTGTCCAGGTGGGCCTTCACCGCTCGGATCACCGGCGTCGCCATCGGTTCCCCCACGTTCAGACGGCCCTGGACGAAGGCGATTTGCCCCGCGCTGCCGGACTCGACCACTCCCACTGGGCGAGGCACCTCTCGTATCGCTGCCTCAGGACAGGCGAGGGCACACGCCCCGCAGCCGTGACAGAGTTCAGGGAACACGAGTACTTGCCGGCCCATGACGGCAATGGCGTGGAACTGGCAGGCCTCGCCACAATGACCACAGAGGGTGCAGCGCGCCTGGTCAACCTGAGGCACGGGGATTGTCACCACTTCAGTCTGCGTGATGTCTGGCCGCAGGAAGAGATGCGCGTTCGGCTCCTCGACATCGCAGTCGAGGAGCTGGCAGCGAGCGGTGACGATGGCGATCCCCACCGCTATCGTGGTCTTGCCTGTACCACCCTTGCCGCTAGCAACTGCGATAACCATGTCGTGCTGTCTAACCCCCGCCGTGGAAGCCGCGCCCGCGCCCGCGTCCGCCGCCGCCTCCCGCGCTCGGGCCTCCGCCGAAGCCGACACCCCCGCCGGGGCCGGTTTGAGGTGCACCAGGCGCAGAGCCGCCCGTGCCGAAGTGCAAGGGAACCGTGGGAGCGCTCGCCGCCGTCAGGGTGCCGGATTTCACCGCCTCCACCGCCTGGCGCACAGTCCCGCCCGCGAAGGGTAGGATCTGGATGCCGGCTGCGCTGAGCGCCTGGTGGGCATTCGGCCCCATATTGCCGGCCACCACTGCCTGCGCGCCCGTGCTGGCGACCACCTGCGCCGCCTGAATGCCGGCGCCGCCTCCCGCCATCGCGCCCGGGTTCTGCACCGCCTCGAATTCCATCGTGTCAGAATCCACGATGACGAACCAGGCACAGCGCCCGAAGCGCGGGTCTACCTGGGCGTCGAGCGTGTCTCCGCTTGCCGCCACTGCTATCTTCATTCTCCTGCTCCTTGTCTTCGCGGTAGGCCGGGCGATGCGGCTGCGCCGTAGTGACTGCCGGCGCAGCCGCCGTCCCCGGACGTCAGCACCAGTCCGCGCAGGTTCATCCAGCGCGGACTGGCTGACGCAGACTCACTTCTTTTCTCGTCCCAACTCGGCGACGCGCTCGTTGACCGTGTCGAGCTGCTCCTTCAGCCAGTCTGCCTGGCCGCGGAGCGCCTCCAGTTCCTGGTCGCGAGTCGGCGGGGAAAATGACACAGGCGCGGCGTACGGCGCCGCGAAACCGGGTGCGAACCCGAAGCCCCGGCCGCGGCCGCGCCGCCACGCCATCCCCATGCCGAAGCCGCCGCCGCGGCCCCAGGCCATTCCCATTCCGCGACCACCGCCAGGGTTCATGAACCCCGGCGTCGCATAGCCGGCGCAATAGCCGGCACCCCTACCAGTCATGGGGCCCATTCCGGCGGGCCCGGTTCCATCTCCACGTGGCATCCTCTCTTACCTCCTTCTTTGTTGTCACTGCTTGCATCCGGCGCCTTACAGCACCGGTCTCCTTTGCAGGGTCTCCTCGATATCTAAAGGCGTCACCGCCGGCCGCTCGGCTTCATAGACCGACACGGCGTTTAGCCCTTTGAATGCGGTCATGATTTCTGCCAGCACGTCCGGCGGCAGCGGCTTGACCGCGCAGGGGCGAAGCGGCGTGTTCACTTCGATCTCGTCCGGCTCGATCTCGCGCGCCAACTGCGCCAGCGCCTCGGCCTGATCCCGGTTCGCCCAGAAGAACATCATTTGCAGCGCCAGACAGCCCCGATATTCATCTCGCAAGGCGCTGATACCGGCCAGGACCTTCTGCAGTGTTATCCCTTCGACCGGCCGGTTGATGGCCCTCAGCAGCTCTTCCGTCGGGGCATCCAGTTTGGCGACCACCTTGTCGGCGCGCGCCAGCGCCGCCCGCACCTCCGGCTGCCACATGAGCGAGGAGTTGGTGAGCACCGCTACCGGCGCTGGTATCCTCCTCTTTACTTCGTCAATCGCTTCTCCCAGATTGCTCGCCAGCGTCGGCTCGGCCATCCCCGAGAACGTAACGTAGTCGAGGTCGAGCGCAGGCAATTCATCCAGTTCCGCGGCCAAGCGGGCGATGGGGACGAACTCGTCGCGTTCCGCCGTGTGATGGCGCGTACGTCCGAGTTGGCAATACGCGCAGTCAAAGCTGCAAGTCTTCTCTGCGCGCGATACCATGTCCACTCCCAACGAACGCCCCAGCCGCCAAGAGGGCACGGGTCCGTATATCACGCGGCGCATGTCGGTGCTCATGCTAATTCCTCAAGGTGGACTTAACCACCAGTTCGCCCACTTCGACCCCGAGGTCGCGGGCGACGACCGGACACTTGGCCATCAACAGGAAGAAGATGTTGGCCTTCACCTCACTCAGCCACTCGTAGTTGCCTTGTCCCTTGGCTATAATCACGTCGGCCCGCGTGAAAGCTTGCAGGAACTCGGCCGAGCAATTCCCCACCCCCGCTTGCGGCCACCCCGGGCCGGTGGTCAGAAGAGTAGCCACGCGGTCAATTCCCGCAAACTCAGCGTCAGCCAGCAGGGCGTCATTGAGCATCGGCTCGGCCCTGACCGCGACGAACATCCGCTGGCGATTCATCTGCTCGATCAGCAGCCGGTCAAAGACAATCTCACCCGCGTTGTCAGCCAGGTAGAGCACGGTCGCGGCCCTCGCCGTCTCTTCACGGAATCGGTCGAAGTCGCCGCCGGCGAAGTGCCGCTCATGTACGCGTTCAATCTCAGCCTCCAGGTCGAAGCGAAGGCCGACTCCGGAGTCTATGATGTTGCCGACAACGGCCAGTTTGGCCGCGGTCTGAAGAGGGTCGTCCGATGCCGCGACCAGTTCCTGGGCCCGGGGATACAGCCCTATGGCGGCCTCGTTGTTTTCCCGCTTGACCTGGGAGTAGGGGTCGTCGCAACCCGAGACGCGGCGGACCGTGCGGTTAACTCGCGCCGAAATCTGCGGTGGTCGGTCGCTGGCCGAAAGCGCTCCCAGCAAGCGCAAGACCGCGTCCACCACTTCCCACTGCCGGAGCGGGTCTGCAGTCGCCATCTTCGCCGCCTCCACCGCCTGCCGCAGGAAGCAGGGGAGACATTCGAGATAAGTCTTCATGTCCGCCGTTTCAATGCTCGCACAGGCTCTCGCCGCTTTCCAGCTCGCCCCGCAGCAACGCCTGAAGCGTCTCCGCGATGCTGCCGGAGATGCCGACGATGGTCTCGATGCCATGCTGATCGAAGAGCCCCTGGGCACGTGGTCCCATACCACCGGCCACGATGCAGGTTACGCCCCGCTCAGCCAGATAACCCGGCAGGAAACCGGGTTCGTGGCCGGGGTTGGCAATCAGCTCGCGGCTCCGGATTGTGCCGTCGGCGATCTCCACGATGGTGTAAGCTTGGCAGCGGCCGAAGTGCGCAGCCACGGACTCGCCGTCGGTTGAGATGGCTACCTTGGCGGGCCCCGTCTCCTTGTTTCCAGCCTCCATAGTGTCTCCTTTTGTCTGAACTTCAGAACGTGAGCTTCAGGCCCACGGTCCCGTTCATGAATTGCTTCCCGAAGGCTTCGTGCAGGTGCCTCCGGGCCAGGAACCCAGTGCAATGGCAGGCCACGAGCCGTTCCACGCCCAGTTCCTGGAGCGCAGTCACCGTCTGTCCAATCCTTTGCTCGCTGGCGGTCGCCAAGTGCAGCCCGCCGATCACAGCGCGGATGCGGTCATCCCCGGCCAGCTTCATTGCGTGGCGCAGCGTATTGATCGCCCCGGCATGCGCGCAGCCCAGCAGCACCACCAGGCCCTCCGCAGTGCGCGCCACCAGCGCCTGGTCATCCTCGAGGCGATCCATCTGCCACCTGCCGTCGGCCCTAACCTGGAAGTGCGGGTCGTCCTTCTCGAAGCCGGTGACTCGGGGGATGGAGCCGGTCGCGATGAGACCCCCGCTGACTTCGTGAGTATTCGGCTCCAGGCGGACCAGGCCGCCTCGCCGGCTCAGGTCGTCCGCGCTGTAGGCAAGGCCGACATGGCGATCTGGTTGACCTTGACGCCGAGCGTACTTGGAGGCAAAGGCGCCGGGATGGGCGATCACGTCCAGTCGGCCCAGTCTGTCCAGCAAGGCCGGCAGCCCCCCGCCGTGGTCGTAGTGTCCGTGGCTCAGCACCACCGCGCTCAGCCCGGCGAGATCCACGCCGAGGCGCGCTGCATTCTTCAGGCAAACGTCGCTCTGCCCCGCGTCGAGTAGCACCCTGCTGCCTGCCATCTCGACCAGGATGCAGAGTCCATGCTCGGCGAGCAGCCCGTCGCCCCGGTCAACCTGGTTATCTGTCAGCACTGTGATGCTCAGTTCCATCGGCTCAACTCAGCCCGGCTTGGCGACCTCCGCCAACCTCCGCTCCAGCAGTTGCAGCTTATCCACAAAGGGATTGTGCTGGTAGGAGGCGATCTCTCCCCGGTCACACAGAGTCGAGAGCTCGGGATCAACGGGGATGCTGGCGAGCACTGGGATCCCGGCTGCCCGGGCCGCGTTCGGCCCTTGTTCCGGCCCAAAGAGGTCCACCCGCTTCCCGCAGTGGGGGCAGACCAGATGAGTCATGTTCTCCACCAGACCGAGGACGGGGATATTGAGGTGGGCCGCCATCTTGATCGCCTTGCGTACGATCATTCCCGCCAGCTCCTGGGGCGAGCAGACGATGATCAGGCCGCTGAGGGGGAGGCTCTGCATCACCGTCAAGGGTACGTCGGAGGTGCCGGGGGGCAGGTCAATCAGGAGCGCATCGAGATCCCCCCAGACCACTTCCTCCCAGAATTGCTTGACCGTGTTGGCCAGCAGCGGGCCGCGCCAGATGACCGGGTCATCAGGGTTGTCCAGCAGCAGGTTGAGCGACATTACCCGTATCCCGGTGGCCGTGGTCACCGGAATGAGGCCGAACTCGCTTGACTCCGGCCGGGAGTCGAGTCCCAGCATCTTGGGGATGCTGGGGCCGGTAATGTCCGCATCCAGCACCCCTATCGCGTGTCCGCTTTGCCGCAACGCGACGGCGAGCAGGGCCGTAACCAGGGACTTGCCCACTCCGCCCTTGCCGCTCATCACGCCGATGACTTGTTTGACGTGGCTCATCTGCTGCGCAGGTGACGGCACCTTTTGCGCGCCGACGGCACACGGAGATTGACGGTCGCCCACGCGGTTCGTACCCTGGTCACTCACTGGAACGCTCCCTGCCTGCCAGGAATATGTGCTGCTAACTGCAATTTACACATTGCTCGCCATTCCTTAGCCCTGCTTTGTCGTTGTGAGGATATGGAAAGAAGACTAGGCCGGCCCGGTTCGAGTTCGCCCCGTACTTGCTTTGGCAGGGCGTACCTGCCTGGTTGTAGCGCCATTCCCTGACTGCGCCGCCTTCTGGCAATTGCGTGCAAGGGCCTGCAGCGAAGTAGTCACGTCCCCCAGTACCTGCGCCCATTCGTCGAGGTGTTCGACGCCCGATTCGGTCAGGATGTAGATGCGGCGCGCAGGGCCGCTGCCAGAGGTCTCCCAAGAGGAGCGGACCCGCCCTGCCGCCTCCAGCCGGCGCAGGGTGCGGTAGATGACACCGCTGTCGAGGCCTGCGTGCGTGATGGCCGACTTCTCGGCCTCCTGAGCAATCTGGTAGCCATGGGCCTCACCGAGCTTGGCAATCGTGACTAAGACGATCGGCTCCGCGAAGCGGTAGAGGTTGCCCATCTCACACGAACAAGGCCCTTCGTGGTCCTGTCCGTATCTGTGGCAATATCGCCGTGGCATCGTTGTCGTCCTCTCGGCTACATGTAACTTGCAGATATTATACCAGATTCCGGTAGGTTGTCAACCCTGTCTTTGTGCATCCCTGTTTTTGGCACATCCTCGTCCTCGTCGTGTGTGCTGGCAATCCCGGCAACCGACCATCGCCGGATGACCGTCACGCTTGCCCATGCAGTTGCTTGCGATACCCGCCTCCACACTACCGTCTAGCGAAAGCCCAGGGCGTGGCCCAGATGAAAGACCAGGAGCCCCAGACCTCCCGCCAGCACCAGCGGATAGATCACCCCCAGAGCGGTCCACTTCCAACTGCCCGTTTCGCTGCGCATGACGGCCACCGTGGCCAGGCAGGGGATATAGAACAACTGCACGACCACGAAGACCAGCGCGGCCAAGGGCGTCATGCTGTGGCGCAGCGCGTGTACCAGGCTCTGTCCTTCCCCGTGGTAGAGCACGCCGAGGGTGGCCAGGGAGGTTTCCTTAGCGGCGAATCCCGTCACCAGCGCCACGCTCGTTCGCCAGTCCAGTCCGAGCAGACGACCCGCCGGCTCCAGCCAGAAGCCGAGGCGTCCCAGGTAGGTCTGGGGCAGATCAGCTCCGGCCGGGAACGAGGACAGGAGCCAGATCGCCACCGATGCTCCCAGGATCACCGTCCCCGCCTTCTTCAGGAAGGCCAGCAGCCGCCAGCCGGTGTAGGTGACCAGGTTACGCAGGCTCGGCAGCCGATACAGCGGCAACTCCATCATGAACGGAGATTCTTCTCCGGGCAGCACCGTCCGCCGCAGCAGGAATCCCGCGAGGATGACCATGGCCAGGCTCAGCGCGTAAAGAGAGGCCATCACCGGGGTGCGCAGGGCGGGTGCGAAGAAGGCGCCGACGAAGAAGGTCGCGACCCCGATGCGGGCGGTGCACGGGATGAGCGGATTGACGAGAATAGCCAGCAGCCGATCCCGCTCAGTCTCCAGCAGACGGGTGGCCATGATGCCTGGCACGTTGCAGCCGTAGCCGACGAGCAGGCTGAGAAAGGCTCTGCCGTGCAGCCCCATGGCGTGCATGATGCGGTCCATGACGAAGGCGGCCCGCGCCATGTAGCCGCTGTCCTCCAGCACCCCGAGAAAGAGAAAGAACATCAGGATGATGGGCACGAAGGTGAGCACCCCGCCCACCCCCGGAATAATGCCGTTGGCCAGCAAACCGATCAGCCAGCCGGGCCCGGCGACCTGCGCCACCCACGCGCCAAGCCGCGCAAAGCCGGCGTCCAGCCACCCGGAAATCGGGGTAGTCACATTGAAGGTCAGCCAGAAGAGGCCGACAAAGATGCCGAGCAGGATCGGCAGACCGAGGAAACGATGGGTGACGATGTGGTCCACTCGGTCGGTGAAGGTGATCACCGAGCGGGCGGGACGCTCCATGCCCGCGCTCAGTACCTCTTCGATCCAGGCGTAGCGGGCATCCGCCACCAGGGCGGGACCGTGCTCGTGCTGCCGCAGGATCTGATGCGTCCGTTCTCGCGTCGCGGCGTCGAGCTCCTGCTCCTCCAGGCGTTCGATCTCCTCATCTCCCTCCAACATCTTCAGCGCCACCCACGACGGCGGGTAGCCGGCGAGCGCGCGGCCCGCCAGGACTTCCCGCAGCGCCGCCAGGGTCGGCTCGGCGCGCCGATAGTTGATGGGCCGCGGCGAGACGGCGCGCTGACCGCTGCCGACCTCCGCGATCACCCTCAGCAGGTCGCCGCATCCCTCAGCGCGGCGCGCCACCATCGGCACCACGGGCACGCCCAGGGCGGCCTGCAACTTCTCGGGGAAGATGCGGTAGCCTTTCACTCCCGCCAGGTCCATCATGTTGAGGGCCACCACTACCCGATCGGTGAGCTCAAGCGCCTGTGCCACCAGGTAGAAGTTGCGCTCGATGTTGCAGGCGTCCACGATCACCACGACCACATCCGGCCTCTCGCTCACGATGTAGTCGCGCGCGACCACTTCCTCCGCCGAGTGGGCGGTCAGCGAATAGGTTCCAGGCAAGTCCACGACCTCAAACGCGTAGTCGTCGAGGCGACAGGTGCCCTGCTTCCTCTCGACCGTCTTGCCCGGCCAGTTGCCCACGTGCTGATGCAGGCCGGTGAGGATGTTGAAGATGGTGCTCTTGCCGACATTGGGGTTGCCGGCCAGTGCAACGCGGATGGTCTTCAGGGCGGTGGAGGGACCGGTTGCCGTCACCATCCACTCCCTTCTTCAGCAATAACTCGTACGATAATCCTGGCGGCCTGGCCGCGGCCCAGGGCCAGCCGGCTGCCCCGCGCCTCTAGGATCACCGGCCCGATCCCGGCGTTGCTGAGGACGGTGACCACCGTGCCGGGGATGATGCCCAGGGCGGCCAACCGGCCGACGACGGCCCGGCCGCCTTGGACGGCTTCCACGCGGGCGCGCTTGCCCGGAGGAACCCGAGTCATAGAAATCGCAGCGGATGGCGTTACCACTCTCGGGTCACCCCTGCTTCTCTCGCTTCTGCGGCCGGTCACTGGCGTCGCATCGCCGACACTTCCCCTCGATCTCGATGCGCAAGCGGGCCATCGAGAAACCCTCGCCCCGCGCAACGCGCGAGAGCGCTTTCTCGATGGAGCCACCCTCGGGGACTTGCGCTTCGGTGACCCCGCCACACGAGCGACAGTAGAGATGGATCTCCCCGCCGTGGTCGATCTCAAAATGGGCGTGAGTTTCCGAAAGGCTCTGCTGGTGCACCAATCCCAGATGCACCAGCAGGTTGAGCGTGCGATAAACCGACGCCCGGTTGACGGACAGGCCGCGACGCCGCAACGAGTCATGGATGTCCTGCGCGCTCAGATGTCGCCGACTGCGATCCTGCAAGAGCTCCAGAACCGCGCGGCGCGGTGCCGTGAGTCGGAAGCCGGCACTCCGCAGGCGCTTGGCTAACGTGCTTTCCATGTCCGCACCCAATTGCGAAATAGTCGCAATTAAAATATATCACGCCCCGGGCCTACTGTCAAGGTCATGGTAGTTTCCGACTTAGCCACCCGCTCCGACTGCATCCATCAGCCGGCACAGCAGAGACGCATCACGATCACAGTCAGTACTCTCAAGCGAGTCGGCACCCCGCCCGTGTCAGCCCCAAGCCTCGAAGCACATCCGGTTCACTAGAGCATCGAAGAACTCACTATCTTCGTTGGGGCGGACATGCTCGATCTTGCGCGCAACGGTCTCGGCCTCCCGCCGCTTGTCCTGCGAGAGGAGCATCAGCCGAGCGCCCTCCAGCGCGCCGTTGCCAAGCTTGACGATGCGGTCCGGGAGAGCCGGCAAGAGCCCGATGCGGGCGGCACTCTCAGCGCTCACGTAGCTGCCGAACGCGCCGGCGAGGAAGACGTGCTCAAGATCAGCCGGCGCGATCCCCCACCGCGCGATGAGCGCGACCTGGTCGAGGGACATGCCGGCCCGTGCAATCATCAGGTTGTGGACGTCCTCCTGGGTGAGCACAAGGTGAGCTATCCCATCTATCGGGAACCGCCGGTCGGGCGTAGTGAGCTTGCCCGCCCGATTCATCAGGCCCGTTCGCAGCAGTTCCGCAAGCAGGTCGATAAGGCCGGAGCCGCAGATGCCGACGGGCGGCTTGCATCCGATCGTCTCGTAGCTGAGGCACCCATCCGTGATCGCGATGTTGCTGATGGCGCCCTCAAGCGCGCCCACTCCGCACCCGACGGCCGCTCCTTCATAGGCCCCGCCGGCGGCACAGGATGCGGCGAGCATTCTATCCCGGTTGCCGACGACAACCTCTCCGTTCGTGCCGATGTCAACCATGATCGAGGGTTCGCTGCGCGTGTGCATGTCGCTAGCCAGGACGTCCGCCACCGCGTCCGCACCGGCATGTCCCCCGATCAGCGGTCCCCCGTACACGCGGGCGGCCTGGTTGACACGGAGCCCAAGCGCGGCGGCACTCGCCATAATGGCATCCGTTGACTTCGGCTGAAAGGGAATGACGCCTAGCGACGAGACGTTCACTCCGAAGAAGATGTCACGCATGGTCGGGTTGCCGACCACTACCACGTCGTAGATTTGCTTGCTCACCGGCCGGTTGCTGTGCTCCCATTCCTCCAAGAGGTCATTGAGGCTGTTGACCACCGCGGCTTGCAGCTCCGCGAGGCCCCCCTTGTGATCCCGCGTGTGGCCGATTCGAGAGATCACGTCGTCTCCATAGGCGGTCTGCGGATTCCGCTCGGCCAGGGTCGCGAGGGTGGCGCCGGATTCCAGGTCCACGAGCGCCGCGACGACCGTGGTGGTGCCCACATCCACGGCCAGCCCGAATATGCCGCCGCGGTAGGGCCCGACCACCACTTCGCCATGTGAAGTGCTCACAACTACCGAGTCACCCTTACGATAGGCTCGCGGCGCGAGTTCGACCGGATGGTATTCGGAGGTTGCGAGAATCGCGTAAGGGCCGGAGGCCTTCACGAACACGCGGATGTCGGTCGGCGTGAGCACGCGCGCCTGGCAGGCGAGGCGCTCCCCTTCGGCCAGGTTGGCCGCCCGCTCCGCGGCTGTCTGCTCGCTGAGCGCTTCTGCGCCGCGCTCGACGCGCACGACGCAGCGTCGGCATTGTCCCCGGCCGCCACACTCGGACGGGAGCTGGACGCCGAGCCGGCGGGCGTGGTCCAGTATGGTACCCTCGCCACACTCGATTCCATTCCGGCCCCTCTTGTACTGGGGGAACACCATCTTTGGCATATCGCTCTCTCCTGTTGTATAGACCTGAGGCCGCTTAGAACGCAGCCAGTGCTTTACAAGAAGTCTCCATATGTCTCGCGCCACCAACACCAGTATTCTGGTTCGTCCAATCCCTTCGGCAAGTATATTGGCTTCCTCAGCAGGGAGTAACGGCGGGCCGGACTGCTCCGCTTGGTGAGGATGTCGTAGGCCTCCGCCACCGCGATGAACTTGTCGTGCCGGGAGGGATCGTCAGGCCCCAGATCGGGATGATAGGCTCTGGCTAGCTTCCAATATGCGCGTTTGATCTCCGCTGGGGAGGCCTTCTCAGACACGTCCAGTAACTCGCGCGCCTGCTGCTCCAACCGCAGCGGCTCCAACATCTGCTCCTTGAAGTCCTCATCGTAGTACGGAATGGCCCGGCTCCCGACGAAGAGTCCCGCACGCCACGATGCTGCAACCGTCAAATCGCATGTGCCCCCTCACCCGCATGGCCGGCCAGGAGACACACGACCTCCATGCTTCCCCGGATGCTGTTGGTGATGTGGCATTGGTCGGCCACCCGCAGAATCGCCTCGGCGTCTTTGTGGGATAACTCGGCACCGAGATGGATCTTCGCCGTCACGCGCGTCGTGCGAGAGGGAGCACGCGCCGCCTCTCCGTCCAGTTCTACTCGCAGGTCGCCGCACGGGATATTGTGGTGCCTGCAATAGCTGGCGACATAGCCGCCGATGCACATGCCCAGGGAGGCCACGAAGAGCTGCGCCGGCCACATCCCGTCTCGACTGCGGTCGCCGTCATCGCCCTTGCCGGTCACGACCTGATGTCCGTCACAGCTCGCGATAAAGCGCGTGCCATTCTCGTATTCCACCAGGACCTCCATGTTGCTCGCCCCTTCTGATCTGCGCTCGCTGCAGCAGGTCGGTGTCAGTCGCGATGAAACCTGCTAAGGCGTCTCGCCAAGCGATGGCGACACTGCCTTCACCCCATCGCTCTCCAGGCACACCTGCCAGATCGCACACTGCGAGCGGAACTTGCAGTAGCCTTCTGGGTGCGGACAACGGCAGCACTCGTCGCAGTAGGCCACCGAATGCTTCGAGCACAACCACGAAGCTTCTCTTTGGGGATGGTTTACGCATCGCCTGGTCACCTTAGGCCTCACCGCTCCTAACCAAGTTCGCGGCTCCTGCCGTCACCAACGCGGAGACTACCTGCGGGGCAAATCGCAGACCCCTGTCGGGCACGTCGGGCATTCGCTCGCTTCCGACTGGCCCCCTACGCGGGCGAAAACCGACATGAGCTTGCGGACCGACTTCGACCCGCACTTCGGACACTTCATGCCTTGCCGGGCCTCGCTCAGTGAGACTAACCTTTCGAATCGCTGCCCACATCCTCCACACTCATACTCGTAGACCGGCATCAGTGGCTTCTCCTCTGCTAGGCGGCCGAAGGCGTGTGTATGATCTTCCTCGGCCTGTTCGCCTTGCTGTAGTCTCGTGGCTCTCGGACCTTTCGCATCTTGTCGAGCTGGCCAAGGGCCTTTAGCCGGTGATAGATGAGCACCCAGGCGCAGTCACGGTCGGGGTCGGTCTCACACTTCCCATCCCGGTTGCCTCCGCATGGCCCGTTGATCAACCCCTTAGCGCATAGCGTTATGGGGCATATGCCTCCTGTTTCATTCAGCATGCAATCGCCGCATTCCGAGCATCGCTCGACCCAGAGCGCATCCGGGACAACTGTGTCCATGTGCCCCACCGAGTTGAGCGCTGAGACGACAGGTTTAACCATCCCATATTCCTCAGTCGCCTGGCGAACGGTCTGAACCGCGCCGCCGCATCCCAGGATCACAACGCAGTCACACTGCTCCAGTCCCTCCCGCCGTTGGTCGAAGAACGCCTGCACATGCTGAATATAGCACGTGCGCTCCGGCACTCCACTGGCGAGAACGACGTAGCCCTTCGCCTGAAGCTGGCGCACCATTTCCTCGACCTCAGGCTCGCCTCCGGTGTGGCACACCTTGGCGCAACCTCCGCAGCCGATCACGAACAGCCTCTGCTGCGCGCCGATCGCATCCACGACTTCCGAAAAGGGCTTTGCCTGCGTACCGATCATTGAGCCGTCTCCTCATGCTCTCCTGGCTACCGGAGAATCTCCAGCCGCATCGCACCCCTGGGGGCACTCCTGCACACATGCGCCGCAGCCATGACAGATCGCACGGTTCACCATCGCTTTGCCCTGCCCGTCAAGCGCGATGGCCCCGGTGGGACAGGCGCTGATGCAGCACCCACAGCCAACGCACAGCCCCTTGTCAACGACGGCAGCGCAAAGCCTTGCGACCGCAGCGGCTGAGGCCGCCAGGCCGGTCCTTGTCGGCCGCCGCGATCCCTCGTCCGGCACACTCCGGCTCGGCCAGCCCTGCCACCAGCCACCACGACCGTGCCTACGCCTCGGCATTAGTCTCTGCCGACTCGGCCGCCCAGGTTTCCAGGGCATCGAGCATATAGACGGTCTGCGTATAGGCTAGACCTCCCCCCATGCCGATGGCTATCAGGGCTGTCTCCAGTATCTCGTCTCTCGTTGCCCCCTGGTCCAGACTCATCTTTGTGTGCCGTACTACGCAGGGCGTGCAGTGGGTAGCGAGGGCTATCGCCAGGTTCATCAGTTCTTTCACTTTAGCAGACAGGGCCCCGGACTTGCGGGCGCGCTTCAGATACTCCCCGAAAGCCTCGATCTCGTCCGGACGCTCGCGTCGTAGCTCCGCGAAGCGCCTATTGGCCTTCTTCACCAGTTCTTCAGGCAGCGCCGATTCGTTCATGGAACGGTTTCCTTGTCCGCGGCCAAGCCGATAATCTCCTGCACTTGCTGGATGATGCCCGCGATACGCTCGTCGGCCAGGCGATAGCAGGTCATACCGCCCCTGCGCTCGGGGATGATCAACCCACAGTCTCGCAGCTTGGCGAGGTGCTGGGAGATGTTGGGCTGACTCTGTTCCAACTCGCGTTCCAGCTCAGACACGCAGAATTCCCCCTCCGCAATTCGCTGGAGAATGCGCAGACGCGTTGGATGCCCCATCGCCCTTAAGATGTGGGCCAGACGCATTTCGTCTCTACGCTGTGTCCCCATCGTCAGACCCCGGCGGTAAATGATATGCGAATACTCTTATATACCATCCCACATCATTTTCCCTTTGTCAAGACCTGTCATGGGTCCACGTTCTTTCGACGGCATCAACCAGCAGGCATCAGCCGGAACCTGACGCGGAAACTGATGGTCGCCGGAACTGGCCTGCCACCCTTGAGTGCCGGGGAGAATCTGGTGTGCTTGTGCTGCAGGTGCGATAGGGCAACAAGATCGAGGGTTGAACTCCCGGACGTGGCTGCGACCTCGACCAGCGTGGGCTTGCCTTCGGTGCTGATTATCACTCGCAAGACCACCGTTCCTTCTCGCCCCTCTTGCCGCGCGCGCTCCGGATACAGCGGGTCGGTCCAGTTCAGCAGCGCCGGTGGGCGAGTCGGCCCGTCGGAAGAAGGCGAGGCGTCCTGGGGAGCCTTTGCTGGTGGCGGAACTGAGGGCTTGGGTTGTGATGCCGCTGCAGGTTCAGTTGCCGCCACCGGGGTCTCCCCGGTTCCCCCTTTTCCGCTGCCTTCGGGAGCGCTTCCGAAAGGTCCGCTGCCGGTGGCCTTTCCGGTTCCGCCGAGGCCGTATTCGCCCGGTGCTCCCGGCGCCAGGGATTCGGCGCGGCTGAACACCTCCGGGCTAGCGATGAGGGGCGTGTCTGCCTTCGACTGCGGGATGACGTGTTGTGGAGGCAGGGAAGGGAGTTCTGCGGTGGTCTCGGCGGGACGAGGCATGGGCTCCTGCAGCGCTTCATCCGGCAGCACCATGCGGCCGCGCTTGGGCGCAGCCAATGGCTGCTTGGGCCGGACCGGCGCCACCACCACCGCAGCAGGTTGTTTGCGCTGTGCCGATCGAGCCGGAGGCGGCAGCGGCAGTTTCTTCGCTTCCACCAGCTCTATGTTGATCCGAGGCCTGGGATTTTCGCAACGCTTGCAGTACACGACCTGCCCATCACTGCAGATGCAGGGCCCCCACACCTGGGCACCAGCCAGACCGGCCAAGTGCAGGGCCACCGATGCGAGCAGGGCGAAGCACAGGCCCCGCTCTTTTCCGCCCCTGCTCGTCCAGTGCCTCGCCGACAAGGCCGTCATCGCTCTCCAGCCTCCGAGCGCCTCTGGCTGCCAGAGGGCGAAGGCGCACCCTCGACGGCCTCCTCGGTCGCAAGCGAAACATGGCGCAGTCCCACCAGTCGCGCCGCATCCATCACCCAGATCACAGCGCCATAGGCGGCCTGTCTGTCGCCTCGCACTACGACTGTCTTCCGCTCGTCCGGGATGCGACGGGCGGCAGCCATCAAGGCCTGGACAAGATCCACGGGTCGGACCGGGCGATTGTCAACAAACAGAGCGCCGGTGCGGTTGACAATGACGGCGATCTCGCCTCCCGCCTCTGGTTCCTGCTCGCTGGTCACTGCAGGCGGCAGGTTGACCTTCATCGCTGGCTCGGCCACGAAGAAAGTGGCGGTCACCATGAAGATGATCAACAGCACCAGCATCACATCGGTGAGCGGGGTGATGTTGATGTCGGAGATGATGCCGCTTCCGCCCACTTCACTGCGGCTGTTGAGGGCCATCTCAACTTCCTTCTGTTGCCAGATTCAACAGTTCCGAAGCCACAATCTCCGCCCGGCGCAGAATGCGCCCCTGCCAGATGACGAATGCGTTGTAGACGATCACTGCGGTGATAGCCACGAACAGGCCCGCCGCAGTGGCGACCAGCGCCTCCGAGATCCCGGTGGCCACCACCGCCGGCCCAGCCGCCCCCACCTCGCCGATGTCCCGAAAGGCGCGGATAATGCCGAGCACCGTCCCCAGCAGCCCGATGAAAGGAGCGATGTTGCCGATCGTTCCCACGATTCCCAGGTATGCGCTCAGCCGCAGGGCTTCTTCCGCCAGCACGCCGCGCAGATGCTCCTCCACGACCGCCCGCGGCTTGCCCCTAGAGCTGAGCGCCGCAGCCGCCACCTGGCCGGCGGGAGTCGGATCTCTATCCAGCCACGGCGATCCCGCCCCCCTGGCCCCCGACAGCGCGGCCCGTGCCTGGGCGAGGACCTGGCGCGAGCCGCGGCCGGCCCGCCAGAACACGCGCAGCCGATCCAGCGCAATCGCCACCGTCAGCACCGAACATAGGCCGAGCGGGTACATCACGACCCCGCCCTGTTTCAGCAACTCCAACACTGTTGTCTCGCTTCCTTGTGGCCGGATAGCTAGGGTTTCGTGCCTCGGACGAGGTAGAACTCAGGTTCATCAATGACCCCTATATCAGTAAGAGCGGCGCCCTGGAGCAGCGTGACCATGACGTTGGCCGTGGGAACGCGGTCTTCTTCAACCGGTCCTCCCGCCTCCCGATGGAGCGCATTCACCGCCTCCCGCCCGATAGGGTGTGAGATCACCAGGATTCCGCCAGGTCGCAATACTCGGATCATCTCACCCAGGCTGCGGGCGCGGTCCGCAAAATGGGGGAATGCCGCGTTGCAGATGACGCGGTCGAAATCGGCATTCGGGAAGGGGATCTGGTGTACATCGGCCTCAGAGAAGGTCACATTCGGCGGGAACCCCTTGTGCCGCGCGGTCTCCAGCATTGCGGCTGACAAATCAATCGCCGCGATCCGGCCGGCAGGGCCGAGCGTACGCAGCAGGTGCGGCACCAGCACTCCGGTCCCCGTTCCCACATCCAGCACGGCATGGCCCGACTGGACTTGAGCGAGAGCAACCACCCGCGCGAGCCGAAAATCCTCTTTAGCGTGCCGGCTGCTATCCCAGTCTTTCGCGTGTTGGTCAAAGAAGCACTGTCGATCCATCTTCTCTCCTGATCGGAGCTGTCAACCCGTAGTGTTGAAGCTTCTCTTCATCGCACAGCAGCTCGGCCAGCGGACTATCTGCCACCAGCCGTCCATCCATCAGCACCAGGGCGCGATTACACAGGCAGCGCGCGAAGGCGACATCATGGGTGGCGATGAGCTGCGCGCAGGGCAGCCGAAGCAGGGTGCTTGCCAGCGCCGCGCGCCCCTGCGCGTCGAGGCTGTTGGTGGGCTCGTCCAGCGCAAGCATGGCCGGCTGCGAAACCAGAATGCTGGCGAGCGCGGCTCTGCGGCGCTCCCCGGAGCTCAGGTCATATGCTGCTCTTTCGAGTAGGGATTCGCTCAAACCAACCTGTCTGATCGCTTCACGCGCTTTCCGTTCGGCCTGCTCCGATGTGTCACCAGCGGCGCGAGGGCCGAACGTGACATCCCTGCCGACCGTCGGCATGAAGAGCTGGTCCTCCGGCTCCGCAAATGCGAGGCCCAGCTTGCGGCGCACGTCGGCCTCTGTCCCCTTGCTCAACACGGTGCCATCTACGGTGACGCAGCCCTGCCCGTGAAGCACCCCGACCAGACACCACAGCAGGGTTGACTTACCGGCGCCGTTCGGCCCCAGCAACGCCACCCGCTCTCCGCGGGCGATGGAGAACGAGATGTCGCGCAACACGGGAGCGCTTCCCGGATAGGCATAGGTGAGGCCTTTGACCTCCAACGCCGCTAGAGCCATCGTCCGACCCCGACAATACCCAGAGAAATCAGGGCGTATGCCGCCCCCGCCGCCAGATGCGACGGACGCAGCGGCGGCAAAGTGGCGGCTGGCAACTTGCCCCGGAAGCCGCGCAAGGCCATCGCCGCGCCGACGCGCTCTGACCTCACCGCCGCCCTCGCCACCAGGCTGACGCTCGCCCACGCCAACCCCGACAATCGTACTCCCAGGGCGGCACCGGGGACGCGCAGCATCCACGCGCGGTTGGTGCGCGTCACCTCCTCAGCCAGCAGGTCCGCGCCGCGAAGGATAAACTCGCCGAGCTGACCGAAGGGCGACAGCACCGGCAAATGCCCCAGGATCTCCAGCAGGCCTACCGCGCGCGTGCTCGCCATCAGCACCATGAAGGCCGCCGCCACCAGCAGCGACTTCACCGCGAAGGTCTCTCCGGCCAGGCGCGTCTCTTCACCACCCAGTTGCGAAAGAGCGAAGGGGAGTCCGACTATCAGCGCTAGCGACAGCATCCTACGGCACATCATTCCCGGCGGTAGCCGCCCCAGTACGGCCGCGCCGACCACGAGCAAACAAAGCGCCCCTGCCGGCCACAGCGGGCGAATGGGCGCCGCCAACACCGCCAAGAGCAGACCGCCGATCGCCACCATCTTCGCCCGCGGGTCAACGCGATGCAGAGGGCTATCACTCTTCACGTAGAGGTCAATATGATGCGGCATTGCTCTCTACTCCGGCGCCTTCCGTCGCCGCGGTCGCAACTGCGGCAGGCGGCGCTCAATCGCCAGCACCGCCGCCGGAACCATCATCAATTGCAGAATCGTGCCCGGCAATCCTACTACGATGGCCGCCCCCATATATTGTGACGGCGCCGCTTTGACGGCGAAAAAGCCGGCGGCGAATGATGCCGCCAGGATGAGCACCCCCCAGTCGGCCGCCAGCGCGATGGGCAGCGCCAGCCACATCGGCGCGCGCAGTGTGCGATAGAGCACAGAAGCGACTCCCGCCTTGACGGCGAGTTCCCCCGCCATCAGCAGCGCGAGCGGCGGCGCCAGCGGCGGCATGCCGGTGAGCGCGCCCGACAACAGCGGAACAACGATACCGAGGCTGACCGCGGTAGCGGGACTCACCAAGAAGCCCGCCGCCACGATCGGCAAGTGCATGGGGAGAAAGGCCTTCCCTCCCCAGCCGAGCGCGTGAAACCCGATCGGCAGCAGCAGGCCAAGGGCTCCCATCAAACCCGCCAGCGCAAGTTCGCGCGCTCGCGAAAGGGCATCTCGATCCGCAGGATGTCCTACCACGACTTCTCCAATTGCAGTCTTACCGCGCGCCCGGGCATTGGATAGGGGTAAGCGGGGTCCACGCGGTAGCCGTGATTGAGGAGATTCTCGACCACCAGGCCGAGCTTCGCTCCCGGTGCGAGCGGGCGCGATGCCTTGAGATTGACGACGGTGAATGCAGGCACCTTCACCAGCGCGTTCGTCTGGTCGTAATCGAGGAGATGACTAACGTACTGCACGTCGCCCGACAGCATCCATTGCCCAAGGCGGTGGTCCGCACCAAGCGCCAACTTACGGCCCACGGTCTGTTCCTCAATCGCGCCGGGGTCCAGGTACGAGAAGTTGGCATAGAGCGCCGTGCGCTCACCTGCCGGCCAGCGGGCGCCCAGATCGAAGCCATCCCGCATGACCTTTCCGGCGTTCGCCAACTGCTTAGGCAAACCCGGCACCCCGGCCGGGCGAGGTCGCAGCACGATCAGGTCGTCTGCGTTGATGCGGAACGCGCTGATTTCAACCTGCGCCCCCGATGGCAAGCGCTTCCGTGCCCCTATCTCATACTGCCAGGCGCTTTCCGGCTTCAGATCGGGATTGTTGATGCCGAAGAGGAACAACTCCCGGAAGCTTGGCACCCGATAGCCACGTCGGGCGCTGGTGAACAGGGACCACCCGTCTTTCAACTCATGCGTCAACCCAAGGTGGGGAAGAAGCTCCGCATCGAAGTCCTCCGGGGCGGTATACCGCAAACCCGCGGACAGCTCGGTTCGGTCTGCAATAGGCTGGTCAACGATGAAATAGGCGGCCCGCTCGTTGCGCGAGAAGGACTTGGACATGCTGTAGATGTCGCCGCCGATGGCCCGCCAGGCCAGCCCCCACTGCCCCTTTCCACGTGCCACCGGCGCCGCCTGGGACACCATCAGTCCCTGTCCGAAATCCTTGGCATGAAAGCCGTCCTGAAACTGGTGCTCGCCCTGGGTGCGGTAGAGCTTGATCTGGGTCGCGCGCGCGCCGGCGGTGTTGCCGAATGTCAGATCGTAGTCCTGTCGGTCGTAGTTCTGTTCGATGTAGTTGGCGGTTCGTCCGGCGGCATAGGCGTATGCCACTTCGCTCTGGTCGAAGGTGGTATAGATCAGGCGTTGGCCGCGGAAGGCCATCTCCCATCCGCCGCGCAACGTATGATCAACGGCGAGTGAGTAGTTGTCCCCGTCATACTTCCCGAACGGGTTGTCGCCGTCGGTGCTGAACCGGCCGATCTGAGCCCGGTAGCCTGACCGTTTGTTCAGCCCGCGGAACCAGACCTGGCCGCCCATAGTGTCGAAGCTGCCGCCGGTAGCCGAGACCGCGCCTCTCGACTCCTCGTCGCGCGGGCCGCGCGTGATGATGTTGATGACACCGCCGATGGCCATGTCTCCGTAGAGCGCCCCCGCCGGGCCGCGCATGATCTCGATGCGCTTGACGTTGTCCAGGATGTACGATGTTGGCAGGATGTGCCCCATGATTCCCATTTGCGTGGGATGGCCGTCGAGCAGCACTGCAAGCTGTGTCGGCGGCGAGCCGCCGAACCCACGGATACTCGCGCTGCCGCCATAGCCCATGCCGCCCTGCCGCGAGACCCACACCCCCGGTTCTCTGACCAGCAGGTCCATCAGGTTCTGCGCACCTGAGCGTTCGATCTCGGTCTCGGTGATAACGCTGACCGAGGTCGCAACCGTGCCCGGGGTACTCTGCTCAGCCTGGCCCACAACCTCCACCTCGAATACCGGCTCCTCCTGCGCGCCCTCGCTCGCCCAGCCGACGGCCGCAATCCCCAGCGTGAACCCCAACACTAACATCACTGCCCATACTCTGCTCAATGTCTGTCCTTCCTTGCGACTTGCATGGTTATCGTCTCTTGAGCCAGCAGCCTCGCCGGCAATAGTGCATACGATTCTGACTTCCGTAACACGCTACAGCCAAAAAAAGAGAGGAACCTACGCGAGCGTTTTCCCCGTCGTGGTGCAGACCAGCTTGCCATGCTTGACCCCGCGGGTGCTGATGAGCTTGTCGGCAATAGCCCGCACCTGGTCGCCGCGGCCCTTGACCACGATTACCTCCAGGCAGTTGTGATCGTCGAGGTGGACGTGGGTGCTGCAGGAGATGGCGTCGTGATATTGGTGTTGCAGCTCGGTCAGCGCGTGGGTGAGCTCGCGGGTTTCGTGGTCATAGACGATGGTGATGGTGCCGACTACCGGGGCGCGGCCGCTCTCCCATTCGCCGCTCACCAAGTATTCGCGCATGATGTCGCGGATCGCCTCCGAGCGCGTGCGGTAGCCCTTGCGGCGGATGCGCCCGTCGAACGCCCGCACCAGGTCCTGCGGGATCGAGACACCGAAGCGCGTGATATTGGTCATTCGGTAACACCTTCGGCAAAAAGGTAGCACCAAGTTACCGCCCTGTCAAGCGCCTCGGCGCCGTGAACCTGGGCGCCGCGAACGCCGGGTGTGACCCTTCTTGGTGGGGCAGGCGTTTTCGTGGCCAGGCTCCGACTCGTCGGAGCCGCCACCCCGACCCCGTCGGGCTCAGGGGCCTGCCAATGCGAGGACACTGCGGTCGCAGCCGAGACTTGTCCGCCTCGGGAGGACGGCTGTGCCACTAGACGGAGGTGCTGCTCGCTTCCGCCCAATCCCACTTTCCGAGGTCACACCCCAAACGCGCGCAGTTGCTGGCGATGACGAACTCGGGCTGTTCTATGCACCTCGATCCTCAGTCTCTCGGTCCGGCGAGGATTGCAGGCTCGCGCCGGGCTGATAGCCGGCCTGCATGTTGCGCTCATAGACGAGCAGGGCATCCTTCAGGAGCTTGGCCAGGCTCATCCTGTGGCTTTCCGATAGCGCCCGCATTCTCTCGGCGAAGTGGCCGCGGATGGCCACCGTCAGGAGGTCGGGATGCGCACGTGGCCGCGAGCGGCGCGCCACGTGCGCGCGTGTTGGGCTTTCGGGCTGCACCTGCGGCTGTGCCTCGGCTGCGTGCGCTTCGCGGCGCTGTCGGCGCGTTTCCGCGCCTCGTTGCGCCGCCTCCCGGCGCCGCTCTCGCTGCTCGGCCAGGCGGGCTTCCGCCCGCTGTGCTACTGCTTCTCGTTGGCTTCGTCTTGGCATCTCCGTCTGTCCTCCTTGTGGTTAGAGTCGCGCCTTGCCAAACCCATGACTTCCTCAATCTTTTCGACCACGTCCGATGTGGGCGGCCCCAGGACCGTGTTGACCGCCTGATAGACGGCGTCGCGGACGCGCCTCCACGAGCGCTCGCAGCGGCGCCCCCAATCGTCCCGCTCACCTCTCTTGCTCACCGCACCATCCTCACTTTCCGCGGCCGCCGGCGACCTATCGCCTTCCAGGGGTTTCGCCTATGCAAGTGCTGGAGGCTCGCCTCCTCCACGGCGAACCTCAGACTATTCACCGCCCGGTCGCTGTGCCGCCCGTCGTTGACCATCGCCTCCGTCAAGGCCTCCTGCTCTCGGATTCGGTCGTACCTCAGTACGGTCGCCTCCTGGTGACCGTCACCCGGTCTCCCACGTCAAGCCGGTAGATCACACCCGGATCGACCTCGGCGAACGTCGGCGGGCTGCTCGCTATCTGCGTCTGTCCCATCTTCTGCCTTGCCATCACACATGCGTTTGTCATTACATACATGCCTGCTTCTGGCCAGAAGTCAAGGGCTTATTTACAGGCCAGGCGAGGTCAAGGCAGGGCGCAAGGCGTCCGAAGACGCGGATGCTCTCGCTCAGTCATGGCTTGTCGGGCGGTAAGGAAAGCCGCGGCCAGTACGGTGGCCATGCCTACAGGGGGGTGAGTTGCCTCACTGCTCAGACGGTGGCGGCGTTCTGAAGGTGCGCGTCACGTGCGGCAGCACATCCGCGTTGTCGCCGTGCGCCCGCACAGGACCGCCGGCAGTATGGCGCCGGGGCCGAAACGCCAAGTGGATCAAGTTTGCGTTTCTATACTGCATGACGGACTGCGCCCGCAGGCGGCGAAAGGTGGCGAACCGCCATCCTCGGTGCGGAAAGCGGTTCGCCTGGCGGTCGCTATAGGCTCGTGTGCTCCGACTACCCAGCCTGCGCCTCAAATACCTCCATCATCCTCACCAGCAGCTTCGCCAGGGTGAGCCCCTCCTTTTCCGCCAGCGCTCGGAATCTCTGGGCTGACTCTCCGCGCAGCGCGACGGTCGCCATCGCCGCGGACGCTTGCCCGCCGGGGCGGGCCTCGCTCTTTCGCACGGTGTTGGCTTCAAGGCGCTTGGTTTGGCGCTTGCCCATTTCCGGTTGCTGTGCCTGCGGTTCGGCTTCGTGTGTAGCCGCGTTGGCTTGCTCCCGTGACTCGCGGTTGCGCCGCCGAGTCTCCACGCCTCGCTGAGTGGCATCCTTGCGCGCCGCCAGCCGCTGCTGAGTCCGCTGCTCCACCGCGTGCTTCCTTGTCTGCTTCGCCATTTCCGTTCCTCCCGTGAGTCATATGTGTCGGCACTCTCGCCGACCGGCCACATCCATCACTCGGACGCGCTGGTTTATGCTGCCCGAGTGATTATGTAGCGTTCGGTCGCCTGCCGCCCTGTATTCACGCTCGATTCGCCGAGGAAGTCCAGGTCCGTGCGCAACATAATGCTGAGCCTGCCGCAGGGGCCGCGGCGGCTC
>Ga0315280_10001128_pt1 | contig 47168 bp, 49 predicted proteins | sample YL17G06_40_MG_FD_203697 | JGI IMG/M metagenome (GOLD analysis project Ga0315280, IMG submission 203697) | Sediment microbial communities from Yellowstone Lake, YNP, Wyoming, USA - YL17G06_40 | ecosystem: Environmental > Aquatic > Freshwater > Lake > Sediment | place: USA: Wyoming | collected... | reverse complement strand
GCCGGTGCGCATGGTGGGGCCCCACGTCCCGGCGCCGCTCGAAGTGTAGATGGTGTAATCTCCTTCGGTATGCAGTCCGTTGTAATACTTACCATAGATCAGTCGCGAGATGAGCTGGATGGGGAAGAGCTGGCCTTTGTGCGTATGCCCGGAGAGTTGCAGATTGATTCCTGCCGACTTCGCCTGCTCGATTCCACTCGGGTTGTGGTAGAGACACACGGACGGCTTCTGAGGATCGAACCCCGCAAGCCTACTGATCACCGCGCTTAGGTCTTTTGAAAACCCGCGCTCTGGATAGCTAATCCCGATAATCTGCAGGCCGTCGATCACCACCATCTCGTCGCTCAGGATGCTGACCTTGGTTTTCTTCAACGCCGCATAAGCCCGGTCGACGCCTAGATAAGTTTCATGGTTTCCCGTCACGAAGTAAATCCCCAGCGGGGGCTTGATGCCATCGAGCGGGCGGACGAGGTCGTCGAGCTGCCCATCAGCGCCGTCGAAGAGGTCGCCGGTGATGAAGACGATCTCCGGGTTTTGGGCGTTTGTCTGCTCAACGATGCCCTCAAGGAATGACGCCCCTAAGATGTGCCCCAGGTGGACGTCGGAAATCTGCACGATTTTCTTGCCGCGCCAGTCGGGTGGTAGATTCTTGATCTTTACGCTGATTTCCCTCGTCCTGGGGTGATAGGCGTTCCACACGCCATAGCCGGAATACAGGCACGCCAGCGCCACGGCCGCCCAGCCGAAGACTCCCGGGCCAGGCGAATGGGCCAGAACTTTCGTCGCTCCCCAGGCCGCCCAGGCCAGCGCGAAGAAAACCATCAGCGTCAGTCCCACGCCCAGCCAAAGCGTCGAAGAGAAGAAGAGAAATGTGAAGACAGGATTCGTTGTCCGGCGCGCGAAGATTTCGACCGCGATGAAGCTCGTGGGGAGGAGAAAGAGAATCGCTGCGAGCGCCAGTTTGCGTCCGGTGCCGGTCACGCTGAAGAAATGCACAATTGAGAGATAAAGAAAGTAATGACTAAAATAGAGGATCGAGAGCGCGATCACGATAAACAGCAGAATAGCCAAAGATGGACTCCGTGACATAGGGTCGCAATGCGTACCGAACCAACCGTACCATTCTACACTGCCAACCTCCCACCCGGAGAATTGGAAACGCGTAAGCTGGCGAGCACAGGGCAGTTTGCCTGCTCTGCGACATTGAGGCCAAGTGAAAAGCCTGCCCTACATATTACCAGGTGAGGCCGCCCGCTGGTGGAGGCCACGCGCCCAGCATCTGCCTCAGCAAGACGACCTGCCCAAGGTGATAGCTGTTGTGCGAGGCGATGGCGTGAAGCATTCCCAGCCGGCTGTGCTTCCCCCGCGTGGTGAGAAGGTCTGCCCCGCGCGACTGAAGCCCGAGCTTGCCAAGTCTGCTGCGGAAATCTCGCACCGCGCGCTGCCATTCCTTCGCACTTGCCGGCGCGGAACTGCCGGGCCAGCCACCCGACGCATGCTTGGGGATCGGAGGGTCCTCCCCGTCCAGCCACTTCACAACCCAGTCCTGCCAGTAGCTCGTGTGATTGAGCAGTTGAAAAATCGAGTGTGGAGCGCCTTCAGGCCGCGTGCCGGCAACTTTCCAGTCCAGCCCCGCAAAGACGTTCTTCGCCTCCACATGCGCGCCCTCGCCCGACAGCGCGTGCCCAACTGCCTTTTCGATGATCCTATGATCGCTTTTCATTGCAGTTGACCTCCCTTTGATTGGACCTTTCGCACGCGGTTGGCGCACACCATTTCGTCTGTGATGTTAGCACGGCGCCATTCGGCGCGCAGAGCTGAAGCTCTGCCCCGGCCCGCGAGGAGAGAAGGAGCGAAGTTTCATGCTAGACTCAGGCGACCGAATCCCTTTCCTGGAGGATCCATGAGCAAGGAAGCAGCAGCCGCAACACTTACCCGGATCTATTTTGACAAGGTCAATGCTCGGGTGACCCCACGCAAACCCACGGACAAGCTCGGCGTCGAGGCCGTCGAGGAAATCGGCTATGTTTATGGGGCCTTCCTGTCACGCCTGGAGGGGTTCGAAGAACGAGGCCGCGCTTCCCTCACCCCTCCCAAGCCGTAAGCGGAGCAGGTCTAGCGCACAGTTGGTTTGGAACTCTGCGCCTGGTGTCCCGGCCAGCAGGGTGGTGAGTACCCACGGCACGAATTCTGTGCCGTGGGCCCTTTCGCGGCCCTAAGGTTATGAACCTACGGCACGCAAGATATTCCGTGGCTGCCGGCTGCCCTCCTGGTCGAGGAGGGGATCGCGGGGTCATTGCAGAAAAGCCCACGGTTGGGAAAGCGCCAACGATCGCTACCCGCTCCTGGCGCATGTTTCCAAAACTCGACTTGACACGGCATCGCCCTTTCAGAGATGGCTTCCCGCTTCAAAAGGTCTGTGCCAGCCAGCCATCAGTTCGGCTCGAAAAGAGTGTCCGCTAACTTGTTGTCGGCCCAACCAGTTCTCTCGCGGATTCTTTCCCTAACTTTTGTTTGGATTTGTTCAGGGGCGTTTCGGACGTAGTCTCGCGTACGCTTTAGGAGTTCCACAGCTTCCTGCTGGTGCTGTTCGAGCTGCTCCAGGTATCTTACTGCAGCCTCGACATTAAATTCCTGGCATCTCTTATCGTGCCAGTTGCTTCGCAAATTGGTCCACACGGCGGCGTCCACCTCAGTCTTATTCCTTAGCCACTCCTTGATCTCGACCTTTATCGCATCTTCGCCACTCTCGTCGTCGGTTCTCATCGAGGCCATCCGTTCTGTGGAGCATCCTTCGCGCTCTTTGAGGTTCTGGATTGCTGGCCCAACATCACCGTATTCGCTGAGAGCCCAATACGTTGTTTGCTCTTCACAGCCCGGGTGAATAACCAGAGTTAACCTCCCGTCTCCTGAAATGCGCGCAAATTCGATCGGCAATCTCGGTCCGTCCCGATGCCACCTTGTCCGAATACGAAGTGATCCAGGGCACCAGATCAATGAGCCCCAACCAATAACCGCGACATTCATTTGAACGGCCTCCGTTCCGGCTTCGAATAGGTATTAGGGCCACTTGCAAGGGCGCTTTTTCAATGAATGGGCGAAAGCGCGCGGCCGGTTGATCTCGAGGGTCTTGGTCATTGCCTGGCTCGAATATCCAGAATCTTGAACTTCGTTCGGATCACTTTCCCCATGTTGCCACCCTTCCGCCCCGTGACCCACATTGTCGTGCCGCTTACTTCTGCCTCGAAGCTGTCACCAGGGATGAGCCAGGCACATTTGCTGCCTACCCAGTGGGCTGTGCACCTGATCGTGTAGACCAGACCGTTCGACTCAACTGCGTTATATACTTCCACGGACCGCACCGTAACAGGCATGTCTTGGGGTGGGGTCGTGACCGTTTGACAGTTGATGTTGAGGCTTGTCGAGTAGCCCCAGTCGCTTCCGCTTCCGTAGCAGGTGGTGTTGCTGTAGCCCTGAGTCCTGTAATACGTGGTCCGTTCGTGGGGAATGGCACGATACGCTACGCTACGAACAACGAGTTTCTCTTTATCGTTGTTTTTTGCCGACGCAAGATAGGTTAGGCCGCAGAGGATTAATAAGGGTACCGCTAACAAAATGGGCTTCCGCATTTGCTATTCCCTCCTGTCTTAGGTGAGTAGGCAAAGATCCAACATATTATATATCTAGCAGTCCGGGGGTTGCAATTCGCATCTCTGCGGAAACTGCGAGTCTGCCCTCCAAAGCGGGTAGATCCGCGCGTGGCCGGCTGGCGCAAACCATCGCTGGTCTGCGATGTTGGTGTGGCGCCATTGGGCGCGCAGAGGAGGTAGCGCCCCGATGTATCGGGCGCCTTCCCGTTCCCCGCGGTTCAGGGCCGCAGAGCTCCAAACCAACTGTGCGCCACCCCGGTGCCGAGAGGGACTTGATGTCGCTTTAGAAAAGGCCCGCGGAACTCACGGCGGGACTTGACGGTGGTCAGGCGGAGGCTGTGATTTCGTCGAAAATTGTCCCAAATTGCCCCGCCGAGCAGAAATTATGCAGGGACAAAGAGTCTTTGTTCTGGCGCGCCAAGTCCAGAGCTTGTCATGATGGGCAAAAAGACCGACACACGAAATTGGAAACTAGAAACTGGAAATTTGAAAGTGCCCCAGCCATTCGCCCTCGGCGGTCAGCGATCAGCCAGTAGACAATCGGCTATCCAAAATCACAAATCCAAAATAGCTGGTTCCCAGCACCCAGTACCTATAGATAGTCGCACAATGTTGTCGCGTGTCTCGGCGTCAGGGCACGACTTTAGTCGTGCCGGAACACGGGTGCCCAAGCTTCCTTACAACGGCCTTTTGGCCGCTGCTCCAGCGGCGGCCAAAAGGCCGCGGGGAGGTTCTTCAATCCGCGAGGTCGGCACGGCTGAAGCCGTGCCCTGACGCGCTTGTCGTCACAAGAATCCGCAAAAGTCAATAGTCCCTAGTCCCCAGCCCCTGCACCACGGCCATTTCCCGAGCCGTAAGGAGGAACGCCTGGGCGGCGGCGGAGAGCGTGGCGTGGCGGCGGTAGACGAGGCGCAGCTCGCGCTGGATGCGCATTTCCTTGACGCGCACGGCGACGAGTTCGCGGCGCGCCAGTTCGTCTTCCAGGCACATGCGCGGCGCGAAGGCGATGCCGATGCCCATGCGCACGGATTTCTTGATGGTTTCGACGGTGGGCAGTTCCATGCCGATCTGGAGCGGGGCGCGGAGCTGGGCGAACAGATCGATCACCTGCTGGCGATAGGGCGAAGCGATGCTGTGGGCGATGAAGGTTTCCTTGCCGAGATCGTGGACGCTGGCTTGCCGCCGGGACGCCAGCGGATGGCGGGGCGGAACAATCAGGCAAAGCTCGTCCAGGCTGACGACTTTCGATTCCAGTTCCGGGTTCTGCGGATTGTAGGAGAGCACGCCGAGGTCGATTTCGTAGCGGAGTAGGGCAATGGGGATTTCGCGCGAGAGGCTGCGCTTGACGTCCACTTTGATGCGTGGGTAGCGCTCGCGGAATTTTTTCAGCACCGGCAGGAGATACAGTGCCGTGCTTTCGTTGGCGCCGATCGAGACGCGTCCGCGGTCAAGCGCGCGCAACTCTTCGATGGCCAGGCGCGCGTCCTCGCGCAGGTTGAGGACTTTCTTGGCGTGGTCGTAGAGGATGCGTCCGGCCTCGGTGAGCACGCCGCTTTTCGCCGAGCGGTCGAGCAGCGGCTCGCGAACCCACTCTTCGAGGCGCTTGACGGATTGGCTGATCGCCGGCTGCGTGCGGTGCAGCTTGGCGGCAGCTCGCGAAAAACTCCTCTCTTCCACTACCGCCACAAAGGCTTCGAGCTGGGAGATTTCCATTTTCACTCCATAGTCTTCAGTTGTCAGTTCTCAGTTTTTACTAACCACCAGAGCGCACTGGCGAGCGGTGAGGGACGAGCAGGGCCAGCGGACTGGGAGCCGGCCACTGGCAACTGACGACTGGCTGCTGACCACTGCCAACTGCCAACTGACAACATCGTCCTTCCGGGCGGCTGGCGTCTTGCGGCCGATCGCTACGGAGTTTCCAAGTAATTTCAATAACCCCTGCTTATGATATCAGAAAAAAGATAAACTTGACTTCACCTGCCGACCGGTCGGAAAATCAGCCCATTGAGCGATTGCGTGATTTGGCGATTGAGCGAATGGGCGACCGGATGGCCAAATCAATGGAGCATCGAGGGGCCGTTGAGGAACCATCCCACCAGCCGGCGCCTGGATCAATCCCCGAATGACAGGGTCATTCAATCACTCCATCGCTAAATCGCCCAATGGTGGAGGTCCGATGCCTGACAAGGTGTTCATCTTTGACACGACGCTCCGCGACGGCGAGCAATCGCCGGGCTGCAGCATGAATCTGGAAGAAAAGCTCCAGATGTCCCGCCAGCTCGACCGGCTGGGCGCGGACATTCTCGAGGCGGGCTTCCCGATTGCCTCGCAGGGCGATTTCGAGGCCGTGCGGGCGATTGCCGCAGAAATCCGCCGTCCCATCGTGGCCGCGCTGGCGCGCGCCAACGAACTCGACATCAAGCGCGCCTGGGAAGCTCTCGACGGAGCCGAGCGCCCGCGCATTCACACCTTCCTCGCCACTTCGGACATTCACCTAAAATACAAGCTGCGGAAGACGCGGGAAGAAGTTCTGAAGCAGATCATCTTTGCCGTAGGGCTCGCCAAGTCGTTCTGCCAGGATGTGGAGTTCTCACCTGAGGACGCGGGCCGCACGGACCGCAATTACCTCATCGAGTGCTGCCATGCGGCGGTCGAGGCCGGAGCGACCACGCTCAATCTTCCCGACACCGTCGGCTACTGCATGGAGCCCGAATACGAGCGCATGTTCGCCGACGTCAAGGCAGGCGTGCCCGGCATGGACCACGTGATCCTCAGCACGCACACCCACGACGACCTGGGCATGGCCGTGGCGAACACCCTGGCGGGCATCCGCGGCGGGGCGCGGCAGGTTGAGTGCACGATCAACGGCATCGGCGAAAGGGCGGGAAACGCCGCGCTGGAAGAGATTTGCATGGCGATCTACGTGCGTCGTGACGTGCTGCCTCTCTTCACGACGATTCGCTCGGAGGAGCTCTACCCCTCGAGCCAACTGCTTACGCGCCTGACAGGCATGGCCGTGCAGCGCAACAAAGCCATCGTGGGCCTCAACGCTTTCGCGCACGAAGCCGGCATCCACCAGGACGGCGTGCTGAAGAGTGCCATCACCTACGAGATCATGACCCCGCAGACCATCGGCATGTCCTCCAACCAGATCGTGCTGGGCAAGCACTCCGGGCGGCATGCGCTCGCCAAGCGCTACGAAGAGCTTGGCTACCAGCTCACCAAGCCCGAACTCGAGAGCGCCTACACGCAGTTTTGCCGGCTGGCCGACCGCAAGAAGAACATCTACGACGAAGACCTGATCGCCATCGTCGGCGAGGGGTTCAAGGACATCCCGGAGATGTTTACCCTGAAGCTCTTCCAGACGGTCTCTTCGACGGAAGGCCGGGCGACGGCGACCGTGGAGCTCGAAAAAGATGGCGAGGTGTTCCACGATTCTGCCACGGCGGATGGTCCCTGCGACGCGGCCTTTCGGGCTGTGGATCGGATCACGGGTGTGGCGGGAACAATTTTGGACTTCTCCGTCCATACGGTGGGACCGGGAACGGACGGTGTGGCCGAAGTGATCATCCGGGCGCGGTTCGAGGGCCGGGAATTCTCGGGTAAGTCTACCAGCCACAACGTGGTAGAGGCGGCCGCGCGCGCCTACCTAACCGCGGCCAACAAGGCGGTGTACGAGCTCAAAAGGGTTGCCGTCTCCGCAGGCTCGGCGAGCGGCTCCGTTCACGAAAATGAGATTGTGGACAGACTCTTTCCTGGCGGCTATTAGGGTTTGCAGAGCACCTTGGGTTTGGGCTGCCAAGGGCAAATCCCTTTCCAAATGCAGTTTTTTCAACAAGATAGGCAAGACATCCCAAGCCCCATTCTTATCCTAAGTAACTGAAAACACAATGGTTATTCCTGTCGGGGGCCCCCAGCCGACCCGTGCAGCAACTTCAAGGAATTCTTGCATTTTCACCCACCGTTTCGTTAAACTATACATAACTAAAGGTATGCAAGGAACATTCAGAGTCGCCGTATTGCCGGGAGACGGAATCGGGCCGGAAGTCACCGCCGAAGGTGTCAAGGTCCTTAAAGCCGTCGAGGAAGTCCTGGGACCGATGTTCCGGTTCCAGACGGGGCTGATCGGCGGGGCGGCGATTGACGCGACAGCCGTTCCCCTTCCGGCCGAAACCATTTCGGTCTGCAACAATTCTCATGCCATATTGCTTGGCGCGGTCGGTGGTCCGCAGTGGGACACCAAGCGACCTGAGTTACGCCCTGAGCAAGGATTGCTCCAACTGCGCCAGCGACAAGAACTCTATGTGAACCTCCGCCCAGCGAAGGTGCTCGACACGCTGGTCAATCTCTCGGCGCTCAAGCCCGACCGCGTGCGCGGCACCGACTTGGTCATCGTGCGCGAACTGCTCGGAGGGATCTACTTCGGCAACCCGCGCGGCATCTTTGCCAAGAACGGCGAGCGCATGGGCATCAACACGGAGATTTACCGGGAGCACGAAGTTGAGCGCGTGGCCCATCGTGCCTTTCAACTGGCCCGGACGCGGCGACGCAAGGTGACCTCCGTGGACAAAGCCAACATTCTGGAGAGTTCCCGACTCTGGCGCGAGGTTGTTACGCGCATCGCGCGCCTTTACCCCAACGTGGAGCTGCACCACCTTTACGTAGACAGTTGCGCCATGCAGTTGATTGACCGCCCCACGAGCTTCGATGTTATCTTGACAAATAATATGTTCGGTGACATCCTGAGTGATGAAGCTGCCATGCTGACCGGCTCGATCGGCCTTCTGCCCTCGGCCAGCCTGGGTGAACGCACGGCGCTTTATGAGCCCGTCCACGGCTCGGCGCCGGACATCGCTGGTCGCAACCGCGCCAATCCCGTTGCGGCCATCGCCTCGGCAGCCCTCATGCTCCGTTATTCCTGCCGGCTGGAGAATGCCGCGGATGCCATCGAGGCGGCCATTGCCAAGGTTTTGAAGCGCGGCGTGCGCACCGCCGACATGATGGGAAGGAAGCGAGCCGTCTCCACTTCTCGCATGGGCGACCTGATCGCCGCGGAAACCAAGAAGCTTCTCAAGTCGCGCAAATCCCGTTAGTTCTGCATCGGCGGCCCGTGCCGCGCGAAGTTCCGGTTTGCCTTCCCTCAACAAATCCTGAATAATGCCCGCGGGGGAACGTTTGCGCGCAACGCTGATCGTTCTGCTGACGCTTTCGGGAATTCTCATGGCCTCGGGCGCAAATCTGCGAAGCGAAAGGGACTCTTCTTCTCAGGCAAAGGGCCGGCAGGACATTGCCGCGATGCGCGGCGCCGATCTGGTGCTGCTGGGTGGAAAGGTCTGGACCGGGGAAGATGCTGAGGAGCCGTCGGGTCCCGGGCGTTTTGCGCAGGCCGTTGCAATCTCCGCCGGGCGGATTCTGGAAGTCGGCACAGATGACCAGGTGCAAACCTATATCGGCAAGCGCACCAAGGTGATTCACTTGGGCGGTCGCCTCGTTGTCCCCGGGTTCATCGACAGCCACGTTCACTTCCTGGACGGTGGGTTCCAGCTTCTTGAGATCGACCTTAAGAATGCGCGGAGCGAGGACGAGTTTGTACGCCGGATCGCGGAGAAAGCCAAGTTGCTTGCGCCCGGACGGTGGATTGTCGGCGGGAGATGGGACGAACAGGCTTGGGCTTCGGCGCAGCTTCCCACCCGGTGGCTAATCGACGTAGTTACTCCGGAACATCCGGTCTTCCTCAGCCGATATGACGGCCACGCGGCGCTGGCGAATTCCCTGGCGCTCAAGCTCGCGGGTGTGACTCGCGACACGAAGCAGCCCGCCGACGGCGTGATCGTCCACGATGCGAAGTCCGGCGAGCCCACCGGCGTGCTAAAAGACGGCGCCATCGACCTCGTGGCCCGGGTCGTGCCGAAACCCACTGAAGCCGAGATGGAGGAGGCGTTCCGCGCCGCCCTTGGTGAGGCGGCCCGCGTGGGCATCACTTCGCTCCACAACATCACCACGGATACGGACTCGGCCACGGGCAGCTTCACGGACGAGATTCAACTCGCCCGCCGCGCCGAGCGCGAAGACTGGCTGACGGCTCGTCTGTACGAAATCATTCCCATTGCCCACTGGAAACTCCTCGCCGACGCCGGTGTCTCGGAAGGCATGGGCAGCGATTTCGTGAAGCTCGGCTCCGTGAAAGGTTTTGCCGACGGCTCCCTCGGGTCGGGGACGGCCTGGATGTACGAGCCCTTCGATGACGAGCCCGGGAACCGCGGCCTGCCTATGGCGCTGATGGATCCGCCGTCGAATATGGAGGCTTTAGTCCGCGGCGCGAGCCAGGAACACATCCAGCCCTGCATTCACGCCATCGGCGACCGGGCCGTGGCCGAGATGCTGGACCTCTATGCGCGGGTGGGCGGTGACGGTGCCGCGGCGCTCCGCTTCCGCATCGAGCATGCCCAGCACGTGCGACCGGGGGATTTTGCGCGCTTCGCCAAGCTCGGCGTGATTGCTTCCATGCAGCCCTATCACGCCATTGACGACGGCCGTTGGGCGGAGAAGCGCCTGGGCGCTCTGCGGTCGCGCACGAGCTACGCCTGGCGGTCGATGCTTGCTGCCGGCGCGCCGCTCGCCTTCGGTTCCGACTGGCCCGTGGCCCCGCTCGATCCGCTGCTGGGAGTTTACGCTGCGGTGACGCGGGCCACTCTCGACGGCAAGCATCCCGGGGGCTGGTTTCCGGAAGAACGGTTGAGCGTGGAAGAGGCGCTGCGTGCCTACACTATGGGCAGCGCCTATGCAGCCTTCGAAGAAAAGGAGAAGGGCACGATCGCGCCGGGCAAGCTGGCCGATCTAGCGGTCCTTTTCGATGACCTTTTGAGCATCCCTCCGGAAAAGATTCGCGAGGCGCGTGTTCTGATGACGATCGTGGGGGGCCGAGTCGTGTACGACGCCCGACCGGCTGGGACAGCATCCGAGAGTGGCCGATGAGGCAAGAGTCGCTTCGCAGGAGGGTCGAGGTCTTGTCTTTCCGGCAAACCTGCTCTCGGTATCGCCACGGTGCAGCCTGCCCAGGCTCGGGAGAATCCGCCTGCACGCGGAAGGCATTCTTGCGCTCACCTTCCTGTCGCGCTAAGATTCCCCTTCGCGAGGCCCTGGGGAAAGGGAGACGGTGATCCCCGGCAGGCCTCCGCATGTGGAGACGGAAGTCGCATGTGGTGGGAGAAAAAAACACGTCCTCGTACCACGCAGGGACCCCGCCCTGGGTCCGCTGCGACGGCTCCACCGAAGTTGGAAGATCAGCTGTCCGAACCCACGCCGAGGGATCTCGATATGCCGAGCGTCAATCAGAATCAAACCATCCTGGGACAATCCATCGCGTTGCACGGTGAGATGTCGGGAAAGGAAGATTTGCTCATCGAGGGCCAACTCGAGGGCACCATCAGCCTCCCCGACCACTGTGTGACTGTGGGTTCGCACGGCGAGGTCAAAGCCGAGGTTCACGCCCGGCAGATCATTGTCCTCGGGGCTGTGACCGGAAACATCACGGCCCGTGAAAAGATCGAGATCCGCAAGACCGGGCAGGTGGTCGGCGATCTGGTTGCGGCCTCCGTCGCGATCGAGGATGGCGCCTACTTCAAGGGCAGTATCGATATCCTGCGGGAGCAGAATCACGGCGCGCCGCGCCCCGCGTCGATGTCGGACCCGCTGAAGGCGAGCGTGTAGTCGCACGACGGTCTTCGCAGGTTCGATCTGCGGCGCGTGAATCCATTCGACTCGCCGACGGGCGTGAGCCAACTGGGAATCCCAGAGGAGTGAACTCGGCCCGATCGAGTGGCTAGTGATGCCCCTGACTGCGGGCCGACAAGGCCCCACCAAGACAACCCGTGCCGGTTCAGATCCCCCGGCTACCAATCCCGCCCTCGAGTGGCTCTGGAAATACCTTCACGATGTTCCGAATCCTCAGATTCTCGACTGCGGCCCGGTTTTCCAGGCCACCGTGGATGTGCTGTTGCGCCGCGGGGTCAAGGTTCACGTCGCCGATTTGGTGACGCCGCTCTTGAAAGGTGAGGCGAGGCTCTGGAACCGGAGCGGCAAAGTGCCGGTATTCCGTGTGGAGGAATTCCTGGAGCTGTTTCCCGAGACTCGTCCGGGTGCCCTCACCGTAATCTTCGGCTGGCACCTGCTTGACTTGCTGCCCCGCGAAGCGCACCCGGAGGTCGTGAACCGGTGGCTCTCCTGCCTCCAGCCCGGCGGCGTGCTTTTCTGCCTCCTGCGAGAGCCCTACCTGCCCAAGGGTGCGGAAACCCTTTGGTGGCTTGAAAACCTGAACACGCTCGCGCGCGTCCGCGAGGGAAGTAAGCCCTTCCCTTACCCCGCCGTCACGAATCGCGAGATGGAGCGGCTGGTGCCGCCCGGGAGCGTCAAGACTTTCCTCACCCGTTCGGGTCGGCGTGAGGTGCTGGCCATCAAATAGCCAGCGCCGTGGTCTGCCGGCGGGGCAGCCGAGGGATTGACCTGAGGCTTCTAACCTGCGAGAGTCTTGTCGGCGGCTCACCGACGGGCAGCAGCGTTGTAGAGGCGTGAGCCCGGAAGGGTTCGCGCTGGCAACAGTACTTCTGGAGGCGACGGGTGAAGACTCTGTTCTCGCGACTCATGATTGGATTGCTCGCGATATTCGGCCTCTCGGCGTTTGCCGAAGCGCAGGGGCTCGTGACAGAGTCGCTGACGAGCTTCCCGCCGCAGACGATTCGGCTCGAATATCTGCGTCCGTCGCAACTCCGCACGCTGCCGAACTACGCCAGTCTCCGGCAGCGCTATGTGGGCGCGCGCCTGCGCTCTATGGAGCAATCCTTTGAGAAATTGGGCGTGAAGGAATCCGACGTGGATGAACTCGTGCTCGGCTGGCGGCCCGGGTCGAAAGCGATGGAGCTCGAGGGTTACGTTGCGGGACGCTTCACGGCCCAATCCATTGCCGACCGTGCCGGCTCGGCCGGCGTTGCTGCCTCAGATGTGGGGGGGCTCGCCGCTTACTGCCTGGGGACCGAGCCGATGGCGACCTGCCTGGTGGTGCTCAAGGATTCGCTCGGGGTGTTTGGCTCCTTGGAATCGCTCGATGCGATAATGGCGACTCGTGAGCAGCAGGCGCCGAGCCTCGGCACCGACGAGCGGTTCTCAAAACTCGTCGGTGAGGCACAGACCCAGGCGCCGATCTGGGGCGTCGCGGTCGGCGAAGCGGTGCCGGACTGGTTCCGGGCGTGGCTGCCGAGCCAGGGCAACCTGCAAATGGACTGGGCGAAGGCTTTCCGGTCCGTTGAAGCGCTTGTTTACAGCGTGGATACCGCCGACAAGGTCCGCCTCGACGTCAAGCTTGATTGCACGGATGACCAATCGGCGGAGAATACGCGGCAGGTCTTCGAAGGGCTCAAGATGTTTCAGCAGATGGCCTGGCAGAACCTGAATCCCAACCGCCCGAATCCCTTTGAAACCGTTGAAATCGCTCGAGATGGTAAAAGGATTTCCCTCAAAATGACCACGAACTATACCGATCTGGAGGGTGCGGGCGCGCCGGGCGCAGGACTCTGATTGCCCGCGGGATGAATGTGGGGCGCGTTGCCATCGCGTCGCTCGCCTGAACTCCCCGGAGAGCGTAATGTGACGACATCCGACCTGCGCATCGGATGCTGCGGCTTTCCCCAACCACTCGAACGCTATGCGCGGACCTTCGCCGTCGTCGAAGTCCAGCAAACCTTCTATCAGCCTCCTCTTCTGCGCACGCTTGTGAAGTGGCGCGCGTGCGTCCCTGACGGGTTCGAATTCACGCTCAAGGCCTGGCAGTTGATCACCCACGACGCGACGAGTCCCACTTACCGCCGCCTGCGCGAGAAGCTCTCGGACCAGCAGCGGCGGGAGGCCGGGTCGTTTCGGCTGAACTCCACGGTGCTGTCGGCCTGGCAGCGGACACTCGAGTGCGCGCGAGCCCTCGGGAGCCGCGCGATCCTCTTTCAATGTCCAGCGCGGTTCGCACCTTCGCGAGAGAACAAGGGCAATCTTCGTGAGTTTCTCCGCCAAGTCCACAGTGGGCTCGTGAGATCGCCGGGCACTGGCTCAATTTGATTTTGGCCTGTCGGCCAATCCTACAATTTCCTGTATCGACCAATGGGAGAGCCTTTAACGCCGCCACGCACTGTCAAGAAGAAGGCAGACCCACTTCGTCAGAAACCGCATCGCTAGGCGTAAAGCTAAGGCCCAGGAGAAGTAGCCCCACCAACTTTCTTCTTTTTTCTCGGCGTAAACCGCCGTCGTAGCTCTGTCTGAACAGCCTTCAACAGATGCGGCCCTTTGGCGAGTGAGTCATAGTCATACTCACCGTTAGTTGCAAACTTCTCCGCCAAATTTTGATAGCGCTTCCAGAGCCGATTGTAGCAGTCTGTAATGAAGGCATCGTCCAACTTCGTGGCATCAAAGGTGAGCAACTTGTTTGCAGGCACATAGGCATCTTTCAGTTGTGCCGCCCCAAGGTACATTGCCAGATAAAACTTAAGGTTCCTCTGGTGTCCAACGTCCAGATTAAGTGTGTCACTTGTCAGAAACGATTCTATTCGCCGATAGAGCAATACGCACTTGAGATAAATGTTTAGGTCGAATCTGTCCTCACCAAAAACCTCCGCGTATTTATCGTCCTCTTTTATGTAATCTCTTGGACGACCCCGAGCGTCATCAGGACGCTTTAGCGCGATGGCAAGCATTGCCTGCAAGAGTTCAATGACAGCCACAATCTTAGCGATTGGTTTTCCTTCGTCCTTGTACTGGCCTTTCCGCCGGTCGTAGTAAAGATCGTATTGGCGAAACAGAGTCTCGATCTGACTGTGGATGCGATCAGTAGCCCTGAGAGCCTCGGCGGGCATTTTGTTTTGGCTGTTCGTTGCGCGTATGACATCATCCCTGACCGACTCGTTGGACGATTGCAGCACCCGAACCATGATTCGGCGCGTATCGTCTTCTGGGCGCGGTATACCTTTGCCGATACGGAAATAGGCATCTATCTGCCGGGAAGTCTGCAACCCGTTTACGATCTGCGGGTCATCAATTGCTAGCTTCTTATATCCAACCGTGCTTGCCTTTCCTGCTAAGATTGTAATGCCGTTGTTAAGCAGCCAAAAATCAGCCTCGCCGGGCCTGTCTAGGGTGTTACGAATGCTCACATTTACCGGAGTATTTTGCTGAAAACCGCGAACATTTGACTCGAAAATACGCTCATGAAGGTCTCCGTGTTCGTCTTTCAGGAAATTCCAGTACTCATGTAACTTCACTAATCCAACCCAACCTTCTGGAGTCTCTAGTGGAGTGTCCTGCCAATTGAGCGATTTGCTTTTCGGGGCGCGCAACTGAACTTGAGTCCACAACCTCTCGGCATTCACAAAGTGGAAGGCGCATTTAGCGCTGCTGAGATGTTCTCTTGCCTTTCCCTTGACCCGCTCCGCTGCTCCTTCAGCATCAGGATTTGGGGTTACGTCGGCTTGCGTAATGTAGTAGTAATCAATGAAAACCTCTGGGAAAGCCCCTGCAATCTCTTGATATTTCTTCTTGAATACGCGCATCATCTCCAAAACCTTGGCGTTATAGGTAGTCTTGTAAGCTGCGGGCTGACGACTCAAGTCTAAAAGATCCTCCGAGAAGAGAATCAACTTGTTGATTTCGTTTGGGGAAAATCCCTGATTCTGTTTGACCTGGATAATTAGAAGGTCTACCTTACAGGCTGTCTTGGGATCGAGATCGGTATCATCCTGAACAAGCCGTCGATTGACGAAGAAATAAGCGGCGTCGACTCCGCCATCATTTCCACCGCCAACAAGACCAAGCCGAAGTTCATCATCAGAGACGGCGAACTGTTTCAGGAATTGGTCAACGCAGTAGTACTCAAACGGGTCAACACCAGTAAGTCCTGGCATCCGATCTTGTTGCCATGTGGCGAAATTAGCTTTTAGCGCCAGAACATCGTTCGCGCCCATCTTTTTGACCCCCTGGGTGAGTGTGCCCCTAAGCATACAGCACCATCAGATGGTCAGTCAGAGACGTTGTTACCCTCTGGCAAGTCAGAACAAGTACGCTCATGTAGACCTCCTCTCGGCTGAATGGACTTCCAAATTCAGTAGAATGAGATCAGACTGAACCAGTGCCGATCGCCGGGCAAGGAGACTCTCACCTTCGTTTGGGAGCCGCGAGGGGAGTGGAAAACTGAGGAGGTGCGTGAGCTGTGCGAGGAATTAGACCTTATCCACGGTATCGACCCTTTCCAACAACAGCCGGCCACTTCCGGCCTCGGCTACTACCGCTTGCACGGGAAGACCGGTTATCGCTACCAGTACAGCGACGCGGACCTCCGGTGGCTGCTCGAGTTCGCTCAGTCGTGCCCTTTCTGCTACGTCCTGTTCAATAACCCTTCCATGCTCGAAGACGCATGGCGGTTCATGCGCCTGACGAGGGAGGCGGCGTAACCCGGCCCGCGGGCGGCCTGCACGGGGGGAAAACGGATGTCCCCGTGGCTGTGATATACTGCGCGCAGGTCGAGTCAGGCGTCGCACCAGATGAAAAGCTGCCCAAGTTGTCAGGCGAGTTATCCGACCAATTTCGCGGTATGTCCGCAGGACGGCACGCCGCTGGTGGAAGTGGGCGCCTGGGCAGAAGGGAGCATCATCCGCGGCAAGTACCGTATCCTCAGCAAGATCGGACAGGGCGGGATGGGGGCGGTCTACAAAGCCCTGCACGTCACGTTCGACGAACTGCGCGCCATCAAGGTGATCAGCCCCGAACTAATAAATGATCAGCTCTTCCTCAAACGCTTCCAGCACGAAGCGATCATTACCCGGAAACTCCAGCATCCCAACGCCGTGCGCGTGGATGACATCGACCAGGCGGAGGACGGGCGCCCGTTCATCGTCCTGGAGTATATCGAGGGGAAAAGCCTGCGAAAGTTGATCGAGCAGGAAGGTGCCATGGCTGTCTCGCGCGTTTGCTCCATCATCAAGCAAGTCTCCTCGGCGCTCGACGCCGCGCACCGTCTGGGGATGATCCATCGCGATATCAAGCCGGATAATATCGTGCTCATTGATACTCCCGAAGGCGAGCAGGCGAAGGTCCTCGACTTCGGCATCGCCAAGCTCAAGGAAGGCCGCCGGGGCGAAACCGGCGGCATGACCCTGACCGGCACCGGGGTGGTGATCGGCACTCCGCAATACATGTCGCCCGAGCAGGCGATGGGCAAGCGCGGCGACCAGCTCGATGGCCGTTCGGACCTCTATTCGCTCGGCATCGTCATGTATCAAATGCTGACGGGTGATCTGCCTTTCCATGCGGAGACGACGATGGAGATGTTGCTCGCCCATCTGCAGGTGCTGCCTATGAACGTCCGGGCGGTCCGGCCGGGATTGCAGATTCCGGAGCCGGTCGCGAACCTCGTGATGTGCCTGCTCGAAAAGAAACCGGAGCAGCGGCCTGCGGATGCCCGAACATTGATCGCTGAAATCGAACGAGCCGAAGCGATCGCAGCCGCACCGGCCGAGGTGCCGGCCTCGGCGAAAGCAACGTGGGTGGTCACGCCGCGGAGTTCGTACTCGCCCGATGCCGCCGAGGCGTTGAGGGAGGCGCTGCGCTCAAGCCCGCCGGCCCGGCGCGGGGCTGTGCAGGCCTCTGTCGCCACGCCCCCGCCCGCGGCCGGGCCTCCCGTCGTCGAACCGCCCCCGGCGCCGGCGCCAGCACCCCGTCCGGCACCTCCGGTGCGTGCGGCAGCGAGACCCGCCCCGCCCTCGCTGGCGCCCCGGCCGGCGAAGTCGTCGCAGTGGGGAATCTGGGCGGCCGTGGCGATCCTGGTGGTCGGATTGGCAGGAGGTACGTGGTATTTTGTGGAGCACAGCGCGTCGCCAGCGCCGGAAACGCAAGCTCCGGCGCCTGCACCGTCACCTTCGCTTCCGGCCGTGAATACGCAGCCAACGAGCCAGCCCTCGGAAACTTCTGCGACTCCGAGCCCGCAAGCTGAGCCCGCACCGGAACGGCATGAGCCGGTACGGCAGGCGGTTGAAAGTCCGCGGAGTACCGTAACGCCCAGAGAGCCACAGCCGTTTGTAAAGCCGACCCGACCGCAGCCTTCGCAGGAGACGACCACTCCGCCGCCGATTCGAGAGGTCGCCCCCGAGCCCGAGCCGGAAAAACCCGCGGTGGATCCCAAGAAGATCAGCGCGGCGATGAAGTTGGGAGACGTTTTTCTCGACCGCGGGGAGTACGACAGCGCCATCCAGGAATACCAGCGCGGCCTGATGCTGGACCCGACCAACGAGAAGCTGAAGGCACGGATCGAGCGCGCCCGGCGGGCCAAGGCTGCTGAAGAAAGGCTCAACCCGAAAGCTACGACGGAGTAGAGCGCGCGGCGTTACGAGCGGAGGGCGGCAGGGCGCCCGGATTTCCAGCTAGGCAACCAACTCAAACTCAGCAGATGCGAGGATGTGAGGCACCGAATGGATAACGTTCATTCAGCGGCGGACTGTGCGCAAAGGGTCAATCGAGTGCGATTTCAGATCTATATCGTCGCGTTTCTGCTTCTTCTGGAGGTGGTCCCGTGCGCGGTGCCGGCGGAAAAAGCGCGCAAGCCGCTGGGCAAGGCCGAGGTCCTGGAGCTGCTCGAGAACGGGGTGGCCCCCGCACGGATTGCCGAACTGGCCCGCCAGTACGGCGTGTCATTTGAAGTCACGCCCTCGGTTGAGGGCGACTTGCGCGATGCGGGCGCCGACGACGAATTGGTGAAGGCACTGCGCGAGTCCGCTCCCAAGCCGGCAGAACCGCCGCCTGCATCTCTGGCTCCCAGGCCCACCTCTGCCGCATCTCCATCACCGCCCGTCCTGACGATCGAGACAACGCCACCCGGTGCAGAGGTTTACGTGGACGAAGAGCGCGCGGGCAAGACCGGACCGGAAGGGAAGCTGAAGATTTCCACGCTCACCGCCGGGGAGCACCGCATTCGAGTGTCACTCGAGGGATATGAGGACTACAGCCGGACTTTCGATCTGGCCCCGGGACAATCGACAGTCGTGGCGGTGGCACTGGTCGAGGCGAAGCCCCCCGCGGCCGCACAGCCGACGCAGGCACCGGTCAGCCCTCCCCCTGCAGGGGCTGCGTCCGAGTCGCCCGCAAATGTCTATAAGGCCATGTTGAGCGCCATGACCGGCCAGAGCGCCGAGGGTTCCGGCAACCCTAACCTGAAGAAGTTCTACGTCACGCACCAACACGGAGGCGCCGGGCTCAGGACTCTTGGTTACGGCGGCGCAGGAATGTGCTACGGCTGGCTTATTATTGGCGAGGGCAGAGTTCAATTCAGCAGCAACAGCGAAGACCACGCCTTCGACGTGGCGGCCGGCGAAATGAGCGACGTGCAGGTCAAGAGCAACCACGTGCGCTTCCGGGTGAAGGGCAAGAACTACCACCTCGTGACTCAGGACATGGGGCCATTCGGGGGCGCATCCCAGGGTCCGGGCGCCATGCGGCGGGCCTTCGAGTCCGTGGGCATCAAAGCCAAAGATTGAGCAGATCTGCGATTCGTGGCCGCTGGTGGTGAGGTTCACCAGGCTGCCGACCGGCTGCTCCCAAAGCGCAGACGATCTCAGGTTCCCCCACCGGTTTGCGGGTCAGTTCCGCAGGCTTGAAGATAAGGCGAGGCGCGAGTAGACTTTGCCCTGTGCGCGAAGAATTCTCCGCACATTCTGGTCGCGTCGACCTTCCGCGATTGCTCTGGCGGTCCGTGGCGGTTACCGCTGTTGTTCTGCTGTCCTCCAGCCTTCTGCCCTTATCCCTCGAAGCTCAAACATCCCGGAAGGCCCTGACGAAAAATGAAGTGATTGAATTGCTGGAGAGCAGTGTTCCTCCGGCACGTGTCGAGCAGTTGGCGCGGCAGTACGGGTTGGCGTTCAGTCTTACCCCGGATGTCGAAACCGAGTTGCGCGATGCGGGGGCGACGGACGAACTTGTGGACGCGCTGCGCAGTCTCGTCCCGAAGCCCCCTTTGTCTACGTCCCCAGCCTAAGGCACCCAAATCCCCAGTGCGGTCCAGCGGTCCGCCAGTTTTGCTCATTGAAGCCATGCCGGGTGGGGCGCAGGTTTACATCGATGACGAGCCGGTGGGCACGACCAGTTCCTCCGGCCGGCTCAAGCTGTCGCAGCTTTCACCGGGCGAACACAGCGTCCGCCTTTCCTCTTCTGGTCATCGTGACTATGAAACACGCGTAAGGCTCGCTGCGGGGGAAACCACGCCTCTCGCCGCGACACTTGAGGCTGCTGGCACATCGGGTGCGGCAAACCCGCTGGTCGCTGGGGTGTCCGAGGCCGCCCCACCAGGGCCTGCCACACCTTCAGTGGCCGGCGGCACCGCGACTCTGGGCGCGCTCCTGGCACGCCAAGCCCCCCCGGGCAGGCGCGGCGTGTATATTACCGATGTTGCACCCGGTGGGCCGGCAGAAAAGGCAGGACTGCGTGCGGGCTATTCGATCCTGACGATCGAAGACCGTGCGATAAACTCCCCTCAGGATGCGCTGCAGGCCGTGACTCAGTTTCAACCGGGAACAACCGTGCGCATTACTTACTCGGACGGGCAAGACGTCCAGACCACCCGGGCCCAGCTTGTGGCCCGCTCCAGCGTGCCTCCTCCCACTGCGCCCTCCGCCCCTCTGCCGAGTGGCAATCCGCCGGTCGGGGCTGTGGCAGCAACGCAAGCAAGCTTCACGGCTGCTCATGACCACGGCTCGGCCGGGTCAAACTACTGTGTAGGGGTCATGACCATTGGCGGCGGCATGATCCAATACCGGAGTACGAACGGCCTTCATTCGTTTGATTTCCCGCTGAGTGCCGTCCGTGAAGCGCGAAGGAACGCGGTTTACCTCGCGGCCCTGGGCGCCTTTCACATCCGGCTCAAGAAGGGCGGCAACTTCAACTTCGTGTTGCTGAATGGCGCGGGACAATACCAGCCGCCGGACGCCGTGCTCCGCGCCATCGACCAGGCTCTCGGCCGCCCGTAGGCCGCCTTGACTTCGCTCCCCTCGAAAACCATACTGGATTTTGAGGCAGCTCAAGGCTCTTCCGGCCCACCCGAAGAGTGAAGACCACTCATGTCAGTTGTGGTCGTCAGGTTGCGCTGTGTGAGGGGGGGATCATTGAGTCCAATCGCCCGAGGATCGTTGCGTCGGGGGCCGAATGGCTGAGGCCAATCAAGGACACGCGCTGCTCGTGGATCTGTACGAGCTGACCATGGCGGCGGCTTATTTCGAGCACCGCATCGACTGCCGCGCCACCTTCGAGCTCTTTGTTCGCCATCTTCCGGCGGAGCGAACTTACCTGGTGGCGGCGGGTATCGAATCTGCGCTGGACTATCTCGAGAACCTGCGCTTTACAGACGCCGACATTCGCTTCCTGCGCGAGCAGCCCGCCTTCCGAACAGTCTCCGACCGATTTTTCGACTACCTCCGTGGTTTCCGCTTCACGGGTGACGTCCAGGCGGTGGAAGAGGGCGCACTGGTCTTTGCCGAAGAGCCCATCGTCCAGGTGACGGCCCCGGTGTTGGAGGCCCAGGTCGTCGAGACTTATCTGCTCTCGGTTGTCAATTTCGAGACCCTTGTCGCCTCCAAGGCAGCGCGCGTCGTGACGGCAGCGCAGGGTAGGGGAGTGCTGGAGTTCGGAACACGTCGGGCGCACGGACCGGAGGCGGGTGTGCGCGCCGCGAGGGCGGCTTATGTGGGCGGGTGCATCGCCACCTCCAACGTCCTGGCTGGTTATCGCTTCGGCGTCCCCCTGGCGGGCACGGCCGCGCATTCCTGGACGCAGGTGTTTCCGACCGAGCGCGAGAGTTTTGAGGCCCTGCTCGAGACGTTCCCGGAACAAGCCATCCTGCTCATCGATACTTACGACCCGCTGCTTGGCGCAGCGACCGCCGCGGCGCTCGGTCGCGCGGTTCCGGGCGTGCGCCTCGACAGCGGCGACCTGCTGGATAAGAGCCGCCGTGTGCGCGAGATCCTGGACGCACGGGGCCTCCGGGATACGAAGATCGTGGCGAGCGGCGACCTAAACGAATACAAGATCGAAGAGCTGCTCGCGAAGGGGGCGCCCATCGACCGGTTTGGTGTGGGGACGGATCTCGCCACCTCGCGGGATGTTCCGGCGCTGAGCGTCGTGTACAAGCTTGTCGAGACCGAACGCAACGGACAAGTCGAGTACAAAACAAAATTCAGCGACCAGAAGGTGCACTGGCCCGGCCGCAAGCAGGTCTACCGGTTTTCGCGCGCAGGGCAGTTTGTCGAGGACGTGGTCTCGCGCGCCAGCGAGCGCTACGACGACGCAGAGCCGCTGCTTGCCCCGGCCATGCGGAATGGGAAGCGCGCCCGCGCACAGCAGCCCCTTGAGGAAATTCAGGCCCGGGTTCTCGCTAGCCTTGAGTGCTTGCCGGAACGGTACCGCGCGCTGCGCGGGACCCCGACCTATCCGGTCAGAAAAAGTGACGCGCTCGAAAGCCTTCTGGAGCAAGTCCGCGCAAGGTATCTCGGCGCGCCTCGGGCCACGCAGGCCGAGTAATCTTCCTGGAGGCACCAGCGATGAGCGAGCAGTTGGTTTTCTTTGATATCGACACCCAAGTCGATTTCATGCTGCCTCACGGCAAGCTCTATGTACCTAGCGCGGAGCAGATCGTCCCCAACCTGGTCAGGCTGATGTCCTTTGCTTGGGAGCACGGCGTCCCGGTGGTTTCTTCAGCGGATGCCCACACACCGGATGATCCCGAGTTTGCGATCTGGCCCCCGCACTGCGTCATCGGAACTCCCGGACAGCGGCGGATTCCGGAGACACAATTCGCTGATGCCACGGTGGTTCCCAGTCGGCCAGGCGCGTTCGCCCCGCCTACGAAGTGGCCGGCGCAAATCATCATCGAAAAGCCCACTTACGACACTGCGGCCAACCCCAACTTCGATGCCATCTTGGGGGCGCTCGATCCCCGACGGACGGTGGTGTTTGGCGTGGCCACGGAATACTGCGTGCGCGCCGACGCCCTGGCCCTTCGCGAGCGCGGCTTTCCAGTGGACCTAGTGATCGACGCCATCAAACCCATCACGGAAGAGGGCGGCCGGATAGTGATCGAAGAGATGACGGCTGCGGGCGTCCGGCTGGTGAGTACGGCCGAAGTTTGCGCTTAACCTTGGGCCAAACCCGTGCGACTCTTTGGGGCGGAGGTTTTTGAGGTGAGGCATGAGGCGAATTGAGGATGCGGTTGGAGTGATGGCGATTCTGGTCGTTACAACCCTGTCAGGGGTGCCTGCCAGGGCGGACCACGCGGCAGCCGTTTCCGCCTATCGCGAAGGTAACGGGCTGTTTGATGAGGACCATTTCACCGAGGCCGTGGCGGCTTACGACCGCGCGGTCGCGGCGGATCCGCAGTACGCCGAGGCATATCACAACCTGGCGCTGGTGAGCGAGATGGTGGATCGCCAGCAGGCTGTGGAGGCGTGGCGTCGCTTCCTGGATGTGGCCGCGGGCCGCGAAGATCTCAAGTACGATGTGGCGCGGGTCAAGGCGCGTCTGCAGCTCCTGGAATCCATGCCGGCGCTGCCTGAGGCGATGCAGCCCAGTCGGTATGTGCCGCAGGTGGGCGACTATTACTGGCTCATCTCCCAGAACTCGGAAGGCGAGGAGTGGCCGCGCCTGCCCGTGAAAGTTTCCTTGGGCAACGCTCCCCAGCTCAAATGGCAGCAGGGTGCTAGGGAAGCCTATAACATTTGGAGCGCTGTTTTCCCCATGGAGCTAGTGGCGAGGCCCAAGGATGCCGATATTCGCCTGGGATGGGAAGAGGCTGTCCTGGAAAGTGAACATGTCGGAGAGGAATTCGAATGGGTGCAGTTTCGGCGCGAGGGAGGCGAGTTGACAGCGCGGAGGATCGCCGTAATCGTTGTTGACCTGCGCTACCCCTGGTCCAAGGACGACATGCGGGCCATCGTGCTGCATGAAATGGGGCACGCGCTGGGCATCAAGGGTCACAGCGACACCACCAAAGACATCATGTACTGGCAGAAGCAGGAAAGCAGGCACCAGATCTCGGTGCCGGGGATGCCCTTTCCGATCTTCTGGCGGTCGCTCGTCAAGGCGCCGAGCCAGCAGGACATCAACACGCTGATTCGCCTGTACAACGCTGCCGGGTCCAGTAAACGGTTTCCGTGACCAACGTAGCGCCGGGCTTTAGCCCGACACCTCCTTGGAGGCTCCGCGAGGGGGTCCGGGCGATTCCTGCCGGGAGTCCAGGCCTGCTTGAAAATCCCTTGCAGACCGAATATCCTCTCGCTCATTTCCGTCCAAGGCGGAGGGGAAAATGGGTAAAACGAAAGTAATAGTAGCGCTTCGGGATGCGCAGTCGGTCGAGAGTTTGGTGGCGTTGGCCTGTCAGGTCGCGAACGGAATGGACGCTGAGCTCAACGCTCTGCACGTCGTCGAGATTCCCATGGCGACACCGATTGAAGCCGACGACGAAGTCCTGGATCGCCCCGGGCACGACATCCTCGAGCATGCCCGGAGGTATGCCGCAAAACATTTCTCCCGCCAGATTACGACGAAACTGCTGCGCGCCCGCCAGGCCGGCGAGGCCATCGTGGGTGAAGCCTCGGAGCAGGGGATCGAGTCCCTGGTCGTGGGGTATCATCAGCGGCACACGTTGGGAGAGATCCTCCTCGGATCGACCGTGCAGTATGTGGTGCGGCACGCGCCCTGCCGCGTCATTGTGCAAATTCCCCCGCCGCATCACCGCTGATGCGGCGTGGGCGCGACGTGGCCCCGCCCGTGATGACGGCGCTGGCTTGGACGATCATCCTCCTACTCTTAATGCTCAGCCGCCCCGCACGGCGTGAACGAATTCGCTGGCCGCCCTGGTCGCAGCGGTCGTGGGTGCGATTTACTCTTTCTGGCGCAGGCCCGGTTTGTAACGACGGTTGGCCGCATTGGGCCTGCAGCGCGACACGTCGGCTGAGCGAGATTAGCGCACCCACGAAGTGCGCTTCGAAGGCGAGGCGCTCGCTCTACCGAGAGGGGCGGGTGTTACGCGCCATCTCGCCGGTGTGCTCGCAGATGCGGAATAGAACGATCAGAACTTCCAGGAGGACCCTCGTGTATAGAACTCCTAGGACCAACGCGACGGGCGCCAGGATGACGCCACCCAGGATGCCTGTGACTTCCCTGGTCGCTAGGCCAGCGCCAAGGACGGTGAGCGCTAGGAAAACACTGGCGACAAGCCCCAGGCCGTAGAGAAACTTGATTATCTTCGTTGTCACAAAGCTCGTGAAGGAGAAGTCGAAAACAGTACCGACCAGACCTTTGGCTTCTTGTTGGGCGTCCATGAGTTGCAACCTCCTCGACTAAGATACGCGATCGATGGCTGAACTAACGGATTCGAGTTCAAGTATCGGTGGATGCTACTCCAGTCGCCGTCACAGATCAAGCTGGGGAGTCGGCAACCACTTCGATATTGACAATGGGTGAGTGGTTGATTTACAGTCCACACCCGAAGGATCGGCCCGTCGTACCTCGCAATTGACGGTGGAGTGCTTCCTCGCACGGGGAAATTAGGTGGAGAACGCTCCGTCTGGAGATGACCCATGGCCGACCTTGTGACGACTGCACAGACTAGCCTCCCGCCTGAGGAGGCGCTCGTACGCGCAGTCCAGTTTTTCACTACGGAGAATTGGCGAGCTCAATCGCAGAGCAATCGTGTCGCAACCTTTGTGGGTATACCTAAAATCCCTTGGGTGAAGATTCTGATTGCAATCCTGCTGATGTTCTGCTTTGTCCTGCCTGGCATTCTCTACTACCTCTATGCAATCCGAAAAATCTATCGCTTCCAGAATATCGTTGTGACGGCCTCTCCGCGGGGAGCGGGATCCGAGGTTGTTGTCACTTATGCCCCCCATGCGAAGAGTCTTGTCACAAATTTCTTAGCGGCTTTGCCCAAGGTCTGAGCCTCAGCGATCCGCTTCCAGAGACAGGAGTTTTCTGTGCCGGGCAGTTCCTCCAACGCCGGTTGGGTTGAATCGCTTCGGGTCCAAAAGGCGACCAGCCCAAAAGACTGGAAGACAGCTCTCGTGCTCTCGTTGCTGTTGGGTTGCTTCGGAGCTGACCGCTTCTATCTGGGTCAGCCAGGATTGGGCTTCCTCAAGCTCCTCTCCTTCGGTGGTTACATAATTTGGTGGGTCATTGACGTGGTTCTGTTGTTGAAAGGCGAAATGAAGGATGGTGAGGGTAGGTTTGTGAAGCGGCACGGTCAGACCCCTTGGCCGATCCCGCGTTGACGGCTTCTAGATGGAGGGAGGAATGCAGGCCCCTGAGGAGTGGGCGGAAGCACTCTTCCTGCCGGCGCTCTTCTTGGCCGCATGGTTCTACTACCCGTATTGTGAGCGCGGACCTGACTTGTGCCTTTGGAAGGCGCTTCTTCACAAATCCTGTCCAGGCTGTGGGCTAGTACGAGGGATGTGCAGTCTCGTACACGGTCATATCCGGACGGCGGTTGAATTCAATGTTCTGACGCCCGTGGCGTTCATGCTCATAGCGGTCAATTCTGTGAAGACCGCTTGGGAACTCCTAAGCCTGAATGACTCCGTTCGTCGAACCTGGCGCGCGTCTCTACATAGTCTGATCCGACAAATCGTCAAGGGGCCAGCTCGCAAGGTGTGGTCGACGGCCACATCCCCCCGCCTGCGCGGTCGGAGGATATCTTCGCAAGATCCTTGACACAAACAGCGGGCCTTCGCCCTCGGCGTGGGCGGTCTCGGGGCGGCGAGCAGGCTCGAGCGGCAGCCTGCCTTCTGCGCCCGCCAACAGGCCCAGAAGCGCTAGCGAGCCGAAAAGCACAATTGCCGAGTGGCAGCAGGCCCATTCCAGCTCCCGACGGGTCGATGCCTGGGCAGCGCGCAAACAGGGGTCGGTGTCAGGCATCGCGCGCTCTCTTCTTCCTCCGTCCTTCGGCCAATCCCGAAAATCCATGAGGACGTCGCCGAGTCATCCTGCGTGGTATACTCGGCTCGTGACAAAGCAGGAATCTGATAACTGCACATCCCTGGTAGGTCCGTCATGGTTGTGGCCTCGCAATTACGTCCCGGAATGGTCCTGAGAATAAGTGAGGATTTGCTGAAGGTGGAGGAGTCGGTCTTCCATGTGGGGCAGGGCAAGATGCCCGGCAGCGTCCACGCCAAACTCCGCAACATACGAAAGGGGTCTTTGAAAGAGCTGCGCTTCCGGCCGGAGGAGCGGCTGGAGGACGTCCTCCTCGAGAAACAGGAAATGGAGTTTCTTTACAGCGATCCGGACTCGGCCACGTTCATGAACCCCGTCACCTACGAGCAGGTTTCGGTCCCGCTTGAGGCGATCGGGCCGGCGCAGAAATTCCTGAAGCCGGAGATGAAGATTCCCGTTGAATCCTACGAAGGCGAGCCGGTCAGCATCGACTTCCCACAAATTGTCGAAGCAAGAATCGAAACTACCGCCCAGCCCGTGCACCAGCAGCAGGACAATACTTACAAATACGCCACACTCGAGAACGGGATGGAGGTGATGGTTCCCCAGTTTATCCGGCCGGGAGAGATCGTCCGCATCGAGGTGGCCACCGGCAAATACGTGGACCGCGTGCGCACTGACCACAAGCGAGTGTAGAGACGGCCCGGCGGGCCGTCTCCGTCTGTAGCGGCGCTCTATGAGCGCCGAAGTGATTCATCCACGAAGTCGCCGGTCATAGACCGGCGCGACAGGGGCTCCACCTAGAGCGTCTTCAGGTAGGCCATCAAGCTGTCGATTTCTTCCGCCGACAGCTTCTTGCCGAAGCCGGGCATGGCCTTGCTGCCCTTTTCGATCTGCTCGCGGACGGTGGCTTCCGTGACCGGCTTGTGGCTCTGAGGCAGTTCCTTGTTCTTGAAGAGGTCCTTCAACCCGGGGCCGAGCTTCTTGTCGGCCTTATCCGGGAAGTGGCACATGTTGCAGTTTTTCTTGTAGACGGCTTCGCCGTCTGCGACCTTCTTGTTGTCCGCTGAAGAAAGAGATAGCGGGAGAATCAGGCCCAGCGCGATCATGAAACTCAGCGTGCAAAATTGAATTCGTTTCATCCTGTGGCTCTTTGTGATTTCGATGCAAACCTCCTGCGCAAAGTCACTTCCTTGACTGCTGCCGTGCCCGCCTCCCGCAGCCGCCTCTCGATTTCGACGCGGGATTCGTCCGGCGGGTTGACCACTCCAATCAGAATACACCCGTCGGAGACCGCCGGGTCGTGAAGGTGCGTCGTCCAGTCCGGCAGGCGCGCCGCAATTAATAACGTTACGAGCGTCATGAGGATAGCGCCGAGCATCGTCAGTTCGTAAGTGATGATCCCATTCGTCCATTGCACGACGATAGGCATGCCGCCCGTCGGGATGGGGTAGGCCTTCTGCGTGAGAGAGGAAAGGAGATAGCCGCTCCCACCGCCCAGCAACCCGCCCAACGCCGCAAGCCACGGCATCGCGGTACGATGGTCCCGCTGGCCAAATTCGTATGCTTCGAACGGCTCGCCGGAAATGACCGTGATGTCGCGGTCGGGAACTCCCGCGCTCCGCAGCGAATCAACCGCCCGCTGTGCCGCGTTGGGATCCGAATAGAGTCCGTAGACGGCCTTCATGAGTGAGCCACTTTGCATCGCTTCGCATGAAACTGGAAACTTGAAATTGGAAAATCAGAGAGACCAGTTTGCAGTTTCAAATTGCCAATTCCTCTTCTCAGCCGACGGCCAATTTCCTCTCTCCTCCTAGCTCTTGACTGCGGACTTCTTTTGCAGTCCCACTTTAAATTCCCAAATCGAAATGATCGGCACGGCCTTCGAGAAGAGCGTATAGAGCAGCGCCATGCCGGCAAATGTTCCCGTCATGATGGTGATTTCGACCCACGTGGGGCGGTACGTTCCCCAGTTATACGGCATGAACTTGTGGCTGAGCGAAGGAACGATGATCAGGAAACGCTCCAGCCACATGCCCACCACCACTCCGAGTGAGGCGATCACCGTCCCGGTAATCGTCCTCAGCCGCTTGATGGCCAGGATGGGGAAGGGAAGCAGGAAGTTACAGAAGACCATCGTCCAGAAAAGCGGCGCGTAGGCACCCCGCTGCGTGGTCCAGAAGACCGCCATCTCCGAGGGTTCGTTCCCGTACCAGGTGGTCAGCCGCTCGGCGAAGACGAAGTAGAACCACAGCAGGCTCATCATCAGCAGGAGCTTGCCCAGGTTGTCGAAATGCACCGGCTTCAGGTAATCCTCAAGATGGAGCAGCTTCCTCAGGCCCGCCATGGCGATGATCAGCGCGGCGATGCCACTGAAGATCGCTCCGGCTACGAAATACGGGCCGAAGATCGTCGAGTGCCACATCGGCACCAGCACCATGGCGAAATCCCAGGAAACGATGGTATGGACGGAAACGGCCACCGGAATGATCGCGATGGCCATGACGTGCATGGCGGTTTCGAGCCGCGACCACTGTTTGGGTGTGCCGCGCCAGCCCAGGGCCAGCATCCCATAAACCTTCTTTCGCCAGCCGCCGGCCTTGTCGCGCACCAACGCCCAGTCCGGAATGATGGGCAGCGTCAGGAACGCTACGCTGCCGATCAGGTACGTGTTGATGGCGAAGAAATCCCAGACGAGCGGCGACCGGAAATTGGGCCAGATCTGCCGCTCGCTCGCATACGGAATCAACCAAAAAGCCAGCCATGGACGCCCGAGGTGAATGATAGGAAACATCGCGCCGATGGAGAGTGCAAAGACCGTGATGACTTCCGCGCAGCGCGTCACCGGCCGCCGCCAGGTGGCGTTGGCGAGCCGCAGGATAGCGGAAATCAGCGTCCCCGCGTGGCTGATGCCGATCCAGAAGACGAAATTGGTGATGTCGAAGGCCCAATACACCGGACGACGAATTCCCCAAACTCCGATGCCTGTATAAACCTGATACCCGAACGCTGAGAATGCCGCCACAACAAAAGCGCCCAGGAGTGCCACGACGGCAAAGAACCGCCAGGAAGTTTGGAACAGCGGCCGCAGCAGGTTTTCTGTAATTTGATTAGGATTCTTTTCCATCGTTCCAGGATTCACGTCGCAAATAAATCACATTGGGCTTTGTTCCCAATTCCTCGAGCAGCCGGGTCGCGCGGTTAGATCCTGCGAGGCGCGAGACTTCACTCTGCGGATCGTTCAATTCGCCGAAGACCAGCGCCTTGGGAGGACAGGACTGCGCGCAGGCGGGCTGCACGTCGCCGTCCTTCAATTCGTGTTTCTCGGCTTTCGCCGCGATTTCCGCCGCCTTGATGCGTTGAACACAAAAAGTGCACTTCTCCATCACGCCCACTTCGCGCACGGAGACGTCCGGGTTCAGTTGCAGGTGCAGCGGCTTCTCCCAGACCGGATTGTAGAAGTTAAAGAAACGCACGTTGTACGGGCAGGCGTTGGCACAGTAGCGCGTCCCGATGCAACGGTTGTAAACTTGACCGTTTAATCCCTCGGCGGTGTGGTAGCTCGCGTAGGTTGGACAGACCGACTCGCAGGGCGCCGCATCGCATTGCTGGCAGAAAACGGGTATAAACTTGGCGCGCACGTCGGGGAAGTCACCCTCGTAATAGCGCTCGACGCGCATCCAGTGCATGGCACGGCCGATCGCGGCTTGCTCTTCCCCCACCGTCGGGATGTTGTTTTCAGCGTGGCACGCTACCACGCAGGCCTCGCAACCCGTGCAGCGGTCGAGGTCAACGACCATGGCCCATTTTCTCGCTTTGCGCGTTTCTGGCATGTCTTGTGTGCGCCTTCCTTGTCTTGCCGTGCGCCCGTCAGCGGACCTCGAAGGGGCGAAGTATGAGTTCTGAAGTCTAAAACGAACCTTGAATGCGCTTCTTCATCCTTCACCCTTCAGCTTTCATCCTTTACACTTTGCCCGTCACTCGTCACTGTTCTAGCGGTGCTCGTGCGGGTGCTCGCGCATGCCGCCCGCAAAGAGAGCCAGCTTGCCTTCACCAATTTTGGAAATCTTCACGCGCGTGGCCGCCCAAGCGAGGGATCCGGTTTCCGGCACTACCATGGGTGCCAATATCGACATGGGGTTTGCGCCGCGCCCGCTCGCATAGCGCGTGTAGTTCGTGTGCCCCTGCCCGACGGGCATGGCCACCACATCCGGCGCAATTCCAGGGGTGACGAGTGCGGGAGCCTGCAATTTCCCGTGCTGCGAGGCGACTTCTACCAGGTCGCCTTGTCTGATACCCAAACGCTCCGCCGTTTGCGGATTGATCTCCACCCAAGTCCCCCACATGGCTGTCGAAAGCGGGTCGGGCATTTCCTGAAGCCAGGGGAGATGTGCCAGCGAGCCGTCCGCGAAGGCCTGTGACTGGAAGGGCAGGAAATAGAACGGATATTCCGATTCCGAACCATCGAACTGAGGATCCTCAGGCTTCATCGGTGGAGGTGCTACGAGCAAGTCTTCCAGAGAAGCTGACAGCGACGTTCGCCACCAGAACTGTTCGGGTTTCGGGCGCGACTTGGCTTGTCGTACCGTCAACAGCTCGCGTAACGGAGGATTAGGCACCTCATCGCTCCACCATCCGCCCTGCTCCTGGATTTTGGTCCAGAACTCGTCTGGGCCCGCTTCTCGGAGCGGAGACTTGGAGTGGTCCCGAAGGACCACCAGTTCCTCACGGAGCATTTTCTCGTAGCTTTTCCATGGGAGACGCCGGACAAGCTCACCTCCGAGCCGATGCGACACTTCGAGCAGGACGTCCAGGATGGCTCGCGTGTTGTGGAGCGGCCGCATCGCGGGCGGGGCAACGCTCACCACGCCCTGCGTCGAACCTGATTCAGGCACATGCTCGAGCCACGACTCGAGGGGAGCGTGGTCAGGCAGGATCAGGTCGGCCAGCCACGCTGGTTTCATCGAGAAAGCGGCCGAAGCTGGCGATGAACGGGACCTTCTCCAACGCCTCTCGGACCCGCAGACTCGGCGGCAAATGGAAGACCGGGTTGGCTTCGTAAAGAAGAAGAATTCTGACGGCGTCTCCGCCGCCTTCAAGCAGCGGATGAAGCAACCCAAGATCGATTGTGCCCACGTTGCCGAACCGCGCGGGGACGCCCGACCACACTGTCCCGCGAAGCGGCTGCGGGCTGAAAAGGATTCCTCCCGGTTTTCCGACACTTCCGAGCAGGGCGTTCAGGGCATTGACGGCGAAGGCGGTGAAAAGGGCATTGGTGTGGCCGAGCGGCGCGCCGCCCACGATGGCCACGGCGTGCGGATGCGAAGCCATCTCGCGCGCGATCCGCTCAAGCGTCGCCGCGCCGACACCCGTGCGTTTATCGACCTCCTCGGGCCCGTAATCGGGCAGAGCCTGAGACTAACCGGCGATGAGTTCCCCGGCGCGCTCGGCGTCTTCGGGCTTGCGCAGCTTATCGCGCATGATGACATGCGCGAGGCCGAGCGCCAGAATGCCTTCGGTGCCGGGCTGCACGGGAATCCACTCATCGGCGTTGGCGCCGGTCTGGGACATCCGCGGCTCAAACATCACGAACTTGCTGCGGCGCCCCGGCCGTCCCTGACGCATCTTTCCGAAACCGATGGCCTGCGAGACGGGAGAATTTCATGTCCCCAGAAAGTCTGCGCCGAAAGCGACCACGTAGTCGGAGTTGGCCAGGTTGAATGTCGGCATGCGCCCGTAGCCGAAGCTGTAAACATCGGCATGGCAGAGTGCCGCTTCCTCGAACGGTTCGAACTCGACGAGAGCGCCGGGATTGCGGAAGAGGCTGAACAAAAGCTCGATAAGGTCGTGTCGCTGGTCCCGCAGCGGACGGCTTAGGAACCGCAGAGCCAATTCCTGCCTCGATTCTTGGAGCGCGCGAAGCTGCGAAACAAGCTCGTTGATGGCCTCGTCCCATGAGATTTCTTGGAACTGCCCGGAGCCGCGCGGGCCGGTGCGCTTGAGCGGGCTCTTGATGCGGTCGGGATGGTAAGTGACCTGGAGCATGGCCTGACCGCGCGGGCAGAGTTTGCCTTGGCTGGTGGGATGGTTCGGATTGCCCTCGATCTTTTTCGCGAGGCCCATTTTGATGAGCCCCAGTTGGCCGTTGCGGATGACCTCGGCGTCGCCTTCCATCACTTTGACAAGCGTCCCGCAGCCCACTGGACACAGCGTGCAGATGCTCGGCTTCCACGTCGCGACGCCTGGCGTCAGCTCTTCTTCCGGAATGAAGCGGATGAGCTGAACGTCCGGTTGGCCGCAACCGTCGAGGGCCGCCGTGGCGCCCGTTATCGCCGAGATTTTGATGAAGTCACGACGCTGCATAAAAACAGTGACGAGTGACCAGTGACTAGTGACAAGCGAGCATCGAAACTAGAAGCTGGAAATTCGTACATCAGAACTTGCCAGCTCCAACTGACAACTGACAACTGACAACCTCTTTCCTAGTAGTGGCATGTAATGCAATCGATGGATGCCTGCTTCTGCCGGTGGCAATTCAGGCAGTAGCCCATGTTGAGGTCCACGGCGCGCACCGCGATGGTTTGTTGTGTCATGTCGCCATGACACATCTTGCATTCCACGCCCGCGCGAATGTGCGGGGCATGATTAAACTTCACGTGGACGGTGGGGCTGTAGGCGTACACGCGTTGCCAGGGAATGTCCTCGCCGCGCTGCTGGTAGGCGGCGAGTTTCTTGATCTCCGGTTTGTCTGTGGCAATCGTCTGGTGACAAGTCATGCAAACCTCGACACCGGGAATGCTCGCCACCGGCCCGGCTTCCACCGCGGTGTGGCAGTCCGTGCATTGCATGCCCTTCGCGAGGTGGACCTTGTGCGTATAGGCGATGGGCTGGACAGGCGTCGGCCTACGATTGAAGAAATCACGAACCGCGTCAAGCACGCTGCGGTGGGCGGGCGTGAATACGGGTGAAACTCGGGCACGCGCATCCGCGCCTGCGCGCTGCGCGTCGGTCTGAGACGAACCCGCGCAGAGCAGGAACACGAGCCCACACGCCACAAGGGAAGCGACAGTCCATTTTCTTTGCGAGTAGAATGGCACGCGCGAATTTCCCGATTGCGACCAGAGTTCTGTGAAGAGCCAAACATGCTAGACGCCGTCTTTCGGCGTGTAAACATCATGATGAGACACAAGCGCCAGGAAATCGCAACCGCGCGGTCACAATTTGGTCAAAGGCCTGTCGCAGGTACAGAGCTCGAGCGCTCAGGCGATCGGAGCGTTCTGGCACTTGGTGAATCCAGCCTCTCCTGATATGATTTCGGGTCTGGGCCCATGGATACCATTTCGACTCCGTCGCCCGTTGATTCCCGCCCGCAACTGAGAATCCGCAGCGCCGAAAAGCGCGATGCCGCGGAGATCGCGCAAATCTACCACCAGGCAACGCAAGACGAGCTCGCTACCTTTGAGAACTTCCTAGCCACGCCCGAGGAGCGCGAGCGCTGGCTTGAGGAGCATCGCGGCAAGTTTCCACTGCTGGTGGCCGAGTGGGCGGGCCGGATTCTGGGCTGGGCGTCCTTGAGTCCTTATCAAATCCGACCGCACATCGAAGGCGTCGTGGAGATGCTGATTTACATCGATCGGGACTTCCGCCGACACGGCGTAGGTCGGGAGCTGATGCGCGCCCTGCAGGCAGCCGCACGCGATTCAGGGCACCGCAAAATCATCGGCCGGTTTGTTGCCCACAATGACGCCGGGCGGACGCTCTGCCGCCAGACCGGCTGGCGCGAAGTCGGCATCCACCAGAAGCACACCCACCTCGACGGCCGCTGGCAGGATGTGGTGATCGTTGAGTTCTTGATTCCCGAAAATCTCATCTAGCGCGGGCCACCCTCGCGGTTTCGCGGCCAGTGGTGCGCCGTTAGATGACCGCCACATCCAGGGAAATCACGGCCGGCAGATGGGCGTGAAGCAGTTCCCAGCGGTCGCCGCTATCCCGCGAGAAGAAGATCTCACCGCTCGCCGTGCCCACATAGACGCCCGCTTCGCCGTCGGCGCTTACTCCTTCAGTGGTCATAGAGTGGCGGAAGACATGAACGTAGTCATGCTTCTGGGGCAGGCCGCGGGTCAACTTCTGCCACGTGCGCCCGCCGTTGCGCGAGCGCCACACGGTAAAGGCGGCCTCCGGCACGTAGCGGGCCTCGGCGCTGATTTCGGGGATGACGTAGATGGTGCCCGACTCGTGTGGATGCCCGGCAATAGGAAAGCCAAAGCGGGAAGGGAGGCCGCGAGAGATATCTTTCCATGTCGCCCCGGCGTCGTCGCTGCGGTATTGCCCGCAGTGATTCTGCTGGTAGAGCACTTCTGGGAGCTTCGGGTCCATCACCATCCGGTGCAGGCATTGGCCGACTTCGGGGAATTTGTTGGGAAGGAAATCTGCGCGCACGCCCTTATTGAGCGGCTGCCAGGTCTGCCCGTTGTCGTCTGAGCGGAAGCAGCCAGCGGCGGAAATTCCCACGAAGATTCGTTGGGAGTTCTGCGGGTCGAGGACGATAGTGTGAACCGTCAATCCGCCCGCGCCTGGCTGCCAATTCTTTCTCGTGGCGTGCTCGGTCAGGGGGCGAATCTCGAACCAGCTCTTGCCGCCGTCGTCGCTCCGAAACAGCGCTCCAGGGTCCACGCCGCACCAGAGCGTGTCAGGCCGCGATTCGCGGTCGGGTGCGATGTTCCAGATGCGGTTCAGCTTCAGCCCGCGGCTCTCGGCAAACCCCAGACCGGCGGTGGATTTCTGCCACTTCTTGCCCTGATTCGAGCTCACCTGGAGGTTCGAGCCCCACCAGGCGCTGTTGAGAGCGGCGAACAGCCGGCCGCTGTAAGGGTTGCGCATGAAGTGGTTCACCTCCCAACTGGGAAAGAACGGCCCCTCCACTTTCCAGTTCTTGCGCCGCAGGTCGCTTCGGAAAACAAAACCGCCCTTGCGCGTTCCCACCAGAAGCTGAACTTCCCGCGGGCGGGACGTAGGTTTCCGTCCAGGCATACGCAATCCTCTCCTTTCGCGTTCGAAACCCCAGGTTTTGGTCAGACCCTGTCCTCGGAAGAATGTTCTTAGTAGCACATTTTCGCCTGGAAACCAACCGGCGGGACTCCTCGGTAGTGGGTCACTTTCTCGTATTCCGACTACTTGGCCAAGTGACCGCCGACGTCACAGGAGGAGCCGCAAGGCATTGGGATTGTTTCCGAGTCCGCGACAACCCGGGAGATATCCGATTCTATCAACAGTGCGGGGTTGTCTTCCTCAAGCCTTAGTTTATGAGAAGGGCTGATTTCAACAGCTAAGCGAGCTCGGCTGGGAATATTTCCGAGAGCCGGACTTCAGGGGAGTCAGGGGGTTGCACTTCAACGAATAGGGCGTTTCCCAGGCGGAATCTAGCCGAACAGGCGCGATCATCCGTAATGACATGCCGACAAGGCAGGACTGATCTGCCCAATCCGAGGCCAATCCTGCAAATTTCAAAGATTTGCTTTGGCGGCGCCCTGCTCGTCACTCGTCACTTGTCACTGCTCTTAACCTTTGCACCGCCGCCGATGGTTGTCGGGATCAGCCGCTTTTGGCGGTGATCCTCCAGGAGGGTAACGTTAAGGCTCACCGGACGCCGTGTTTATTGGCGATCCGGTGCAGCCGCTTGTTGAGTGTCATGCTTGAGTAATGCCTTTATCATTCCGAGCTGTTCGGAGTTATTGAACACTCCTTGAGAGAGAGCTTTCGAAAACAAACTCACCCAAGCATCAGCATCAATGTCGGGTGGACGCACAGCCTGCTTTCCGTCTTTCCACCAAGCCATGCGGATTTCCTCACAACCGCCTTTTGTAAATATCCTTTCAAGGCAAATTGAGTCGTTTGGCTCGCTCTCCCATGCGATGGCAAGCACATAGCAATAATCTGTTTCCTTTATGGCAACCTGCCTCGCTTGGTCTTCTGTTAAGGCCATGCTGATCTCCTTTCTTGATGGGCTTAACGGCACGCACACGATGGGGGACGTATTTTTTCTTGATCATCGTGGCAGCCGCCCAGTCAAGCGTATCCCGCAGCAAGTCACTGCCAAAGGTAATTCAGGTATCTCCAGGAAACTGACTCCCGAAACTCCAAATAAACAACAGTGGTAGTAAGCAAGCAGTACGCGATTTCCCCGAGGAGCAACGGTGTGCAGGACAGGATAGACCCGCGAACTGCGCTGAAGAAAGCTCCGAAGTAACCTGGGTCGTTCTCGATATTGGCGAACACGAGAAATTGACGTATTCCGCGGGCCATCAGGGAGTCAATGAACTGTTTCAACGCTTGTCCGTTTGGGTAAGAGGGCGGGTCACCGTGTATAAGGACAGCACATCGTCCTTGGGCGGAAAGCGGTTCCCCATCAGTCCGAAAGTCGTCTTGGCGCCCGATGCCGAACTCACTCGACATCTGAAACACCCATTCGAACCTGTTGTGCAGTATCCCCTCCGTGAAGGCAGCGTGTTCGCTGCCAAAACTCTCGTTCGGGAACAGGAGTGCTGGGTCTAGATCCTGTTTCTTGTCGTAACCGTGAACATCGAGCAGGCGGCCTACCATCCTGCAAAAAACAGCAGGTTCGAATTTCTTAAGAGTGCACCGTAGTGGATCGAGCCGATGGCCCAGCGGACGTCCACGAAAGAGAGGGCCATCGATTCGCATGGAGCGATGGTGATGCATCTCGGCCCATTTCACGGAAGTGAGTTCGGCACTCTTGGGCATGTGTACAGTCACATGCTCCTGATCGGCAGGGAAGGTCCCAGCCCGGAGAAGCCCTTCGCCCCACTGGCGGCTCACAATTTCCTGGACATCTTCAGCTAGGAATTTGTCGACACACTCGACATAGAGAACGAGATAGATCGGTTCGGGGGACGCGAACCAGAACTTAAGGTCGGCAAGTTTTATCGTTAAACTAATCTCGCCTCTTCGGGAGTACTCAGCTTGCGAAAGTGTCGCTGATCTTTTGCCTTTGAGCTGAAACCAGATGCGAGTTTGGGACACCTCGCGTCCTTTCTCCCCAGGCCGTGTCAGGTGCACACCAAGATCGATTGCAGCCCGGTCACGGTCATAATAGATAAACTCACCTTGTTCCGAGGCGATCGACTTAAACTTCTGTTTATACAGTCCCTCAAAGAAATCATTGTCGCCGACGATGGGAGACACAAGATTACTCCCTGACTATGATTGGGCAACCAAACCAACAGACCGACAAAGTTGTTTTCATAGCAAGGAAGAACCGCGGACCCCAAGTAAGGGGGGCCGCGCTACCCCCTACTTGCTACTGATGTTCAACCTCCCAAAGTATCGGCTTACTTATCCCTTGCTTCTGTCGCACAACGCCATCACTCTTTAGTGCATTGATGACCCGACGCGCCTTGCTTTCTGAATACCCAGAGCCAGCACATAGTTCCGGTATGGTTTGTGGTCGCTTCTTGAGTTCCACAACCATGTATAGTTTCGCTGGTTCGTCAATGTACCTTTTTATAAGCTTTGAAAATTCGTTCTTCTCCTCACGGTGCATTAGCAAATATGCTGCAATCAAATTTGAGAAAATAGCAGCATGTGCTCCAACTACCCCTATCAGAATGGCTCTTAGATTTGGTCCGCCGGCAGCTAAACCAGAAATCCCACCTGTAAGTACACCCGCAAGCAGAGCGAGCGCAAGCTTGCTGAATTTTGTGGTAATGAACCAGGCCGGTGTCGCACAAGGCGTCGGGCAGAAGGAAGAAGTTTCTCCATACGCCATCATCAATTTTCTGAGCAATTCTTCTACGACAGGATCGCTTGCGTCTAGCCCACAGTGTTTGGCAAAAGAGAGGAAGAATTGCTCGTGCGCCTCTAGGTGGCGAGAAAAGCCAAACGTATGAGAACACACTTCTAAATGATCTTGGCTTGACGAGAGGCCAACTGACCAATCGTTACGAGGCAGATGTTGAACCTTAAATTCTCCGGCATTAATTGCATCCTCAAGTGCTGCAAGTTTTGCATGAATGTTACAAATGCCTTCAGCACCGCGGATCGCGCTGCGACGCAAATCTGCCGCTAGATTGAGGCAGCGATTTCTCTCCGGCTCACAATAACCTGAGTAAGCGTTGGCCGCTGCCTCGTAGGTACGCGCTCTATCTTCGTATCCTTTATAATCTCCGACTTCTCTTTCGACCTCTGCACCTCGTTTGCAGTACTCTTGTTCTAAAATAAGGAGAGCGGTTTGGTATTTTTCCGAATCGTCGGCCTCCTGATAGAGATTCAGAGCGCTTTTCAACAGTTTGGTCTTTGGCTCAGAATTCATTTCAAAGTGGGACTGCTCAACTTGTATTGTTGCAAGTATACGCTGCAGTGCACGCCTACTTTTAAAGCCACCTGCGTCAGGGAATCGTTTGTATAAATTCTCTAGAATCTTCCATTGTGTAATGAGCGGATGGTTATGTCGGACCACATCAATCAATTTCGCGATACAGTCTAACTGCGAGTCTACATCCCTAATCGCGACAAACTGGGAAAAGGCCTGCCAGTAGAACTCAGCTTTAGCCTCGCTTTTTGAACTATCCTCAGCGGCCTTTAACCAAAGATGCGCAGATTTCAATTTTGCAGTAACTTGATTCTCTTTGTTTTTGGCCAGGAAAAAGATAGTACCAGCCTCCGCGTATGCTCGCGCCTGTTCCTGTGGGGCTGTAGCACTCTGGGCTGCATGGATATATGCATCTGCGGATTCTTGCAGACGTCCTTCCCTCCATAGGCTTTCGGCGACAGCGAGAAGCTCATCATATGACCTGGATTCTTCGTTCATCCCCATCTGCTCTTTGGCCGATTCTCACAAAGTAATTAATAGTATGCTGACCCGCATAAAAACCCTTCCCGGTCGGCACAACGAGAAAGCGCCAATGCCGAGTGGCGGCCGTAACCGCCTGCTGTGTAACGACTTCCAATGCGTGCGCCCATTCGCCTCCGGAATTTTATGCCGACGCCTCAGTCCGCATAATCCCCCGGCTCTCGACCGAGAGCCCCTTTCGCAGCCGGTCGAGGGGACTGTGCACCCCCTGCCCGCCGCGGTTCAACACATGCGTGTAGACCATCGTCGTCTTGATGTCCTTGTGCCCCCGCAGTTCTTGCACCGTCCGGATGTCGTCACCGTCCTGCAAACGGCCGTGAAAGCGGATGAAGCGGCGAATCCAGTGGATGTAGGCCGGCTCAGTCCGGCGGCTGTAATGAGGAGTGCGCAGGACTCCTACCACGCGGTCGTAGAGCCTCGGAATCGGCTCGCCAGGGAACAGCCCCAACGGTGATCGACGATCGGCCGGGGAGTTATTCATGACGCCTAGCCTCCCAGGGATTCTCGGGCTGGCGGCAGGTATGACTTGGTTGTACTCCCCGTTAACCTGCTATGCAAGTCCAAAATCTCGCGCACCGGAGCCACTTATTTCCTCATCCTTGGACATTGCCAGGCCCCACTTTGTCACCCGCAGTGCAACAATAGATCCTCCTAAAAGGGCTTTGGTTGACCTATCCACCTGGACGCCAAGTGGGCAAACCGGACAAATGGCACTCAAGCTGAGATCCCCCGAAACGGGGTTGTGGGACGGTACGTCCCACGGGGCCATACCTGTCGATGAATTCCCATGCGTTAATTAGGTAACAGAACAAGCCGAGGGTGCGGATTTACCGACAACCGACCGAGGGCTCGGGAGCGCCCCCTTAATCATCCGGGAGCATTCCCCCCCCGGCTATTGCGTTGTGTTTAGCGATGATTCCGTGGGGTCGATGCGAGATTCTGGGCGGGTGACGCGCTATCCGGAAACTGACCCACTACCAACTCTTCCGTGACTTCGCATGAACCGGCGCGGCGGAGGCCGAGAAGCGGCCGGGCAGGCGACACCAGACACAGTAGATTGCCACGCCCACCGACGACGGGACTCCGCCCACGGCTCAGAGCAGATAGAGGGTCCTGACGGGCCCTACGCACTCCGCGAGTTTGTCAAGCATGAGGGGAATTTCTGAGCCGACCGCCTGAGACGCTGCCGTTGCTGCGTGCTGGGTCGCCGGCCATGTTACACTAGCCTGCGGAGGGATGGGTGAGCGGTTGAAACCGGCGGTCTTGAAAACCGCTGTGGGGGAAACTCCACCGGGGGTTCGAATCCCTCTCCCTCCGCCATGCAAATTTCTGGATTGGTGAGTGACCGCACGTTCCCTCGGGGCCCGTGTCGACGGGCTCCTGCTTGCGAAGCCAGCATTTCCACACAAGAAGTCGTGGCAATAGCTGCCTCCTTCGTTCCCACTAGCCCCTGCGACGGAGGCGCAATCTTGGATTTTTCACTTGCCAAGGATGCTCGCGGGTAGTAACAAATTGCGGCGCCGCAGCGCGCGCCGACCATGAGTTCGGGGTGCAGATATTGCCTCGAGACTTTGGAGGGACGTTCTGCGAGGTTTGCAGCGACATTTCTCGAGCCTGGAGCTCACATCGCGTCGATGCGCTGGAAAATCGCTTCCCTTCTGAGCCTGGCAATTGCCATCAGTTACTTCGACCGGCAGACCCTGCCCGTCGCCATTGCGGCGATTACTCGTGAGATTCCCATCTCCAATACCGAATTCTCCCAATTGCAGGCGGCGTTTCTGGTGGCCTATGCGCTGATGTACGCCGTCGGCGGGAAACTGGTGGACGCGCTCGGCACGCGGCGTGGATTCCTGCTGATCATGATCTGGTGGTCGCTCGCCTGCGCCCTGCACGGACTGGCGATGAGCGTGGCGTTCCTCGCGCTCTGCCGCTTTCTCTTGGGCACGGGCGAAGGGGGAGGCTTCCCGGCTGCCACCAAAGCCGTCGCCGAATGGTTCCCGGTCCGTGAACGCTCCACGGCGCTGGGGATCATTAACGCCGGAACGGCGGTGGGAGCTGTTGTCGCTCCACCGGTCATCGCTATCATCCTGTTGGCCTTGCACTGGCGTTGGATTTTCTTTTTCTCGGGGTTGGCGGGCCTGCTGTGGACCATTCTGTGGGGGCGCAACTATTTCGTTCCCGCCCGGCATCCGCGACTGTCGGAGAAGGAACGGCACGAGATACAGGAGGTGCTGGGCGGTACCGGTCCCCCCCGCGGCGAGCCGAAGGCCGTCCCTTGGCTTTCTCTGTTCTCTTTTCCCCAGGTGTGGGGACTAGTCATCGGCAAGTTCCTGGGCGATGCCGCCTGGTATTTCTACCTGTTCTGGCTCCCCAAATACCTCTATGACGCGCGCGGGTTCGACGTCAAGCAGGTGGGCTACTTCGCGTGGATTCCCTATGCCGCTTCGGGCATCGGCTGCTTGATCGGAGGGTGGTTTTCCAGTTGGCTGTTGCGAAGAGGATACACCTTGAACGTCGCCCGCAAGGCGGCGCTGGGCTTGAGCGCATCGCTGATGCCCGTCATCGTTTTTGTGACGCACTCGCCGGTTGATCTGGCCATCGTGCTGTTCAGCATCGCGTTCTTTGGCCAGCAATTCTGGTCGACGATCATGATGACGCTGCCCGCCGATATCTTTCCGTCGGGATCGGTAGCTTCCGTGGCAGGATTGGAGGGCTTCGGCGGCGCACTCGGCGGAGTTGTATGGGGCCTGGTGGTGGGATACCTGTTGGATCATGGCTTCGGCTACGGTGTCGTGTTCACAATCGTCGGCACGTTCCACCTCCTGTCGTTTGCCGTTATCCTGGTGTCGCTCCGCATCGTCCAGCAGGTGAAGGTCAGGAATCCAATGCGAGTTGCCGGATGATTCGGGCGGGCATGTGGTATAGGTCTCGTGACCTCTCCGGCGCTGTTGCCCTGCGAAGGTGGCTTAGGAGAGAAGCCGAGGTGGAACAAAACTCAAGGATAAGAGGCACAAAGCGATGAAGAAGCGGGTGGGAGTGATCGGAACGGGCATTATGGGTGCGGGCATGGCGGAGCAGCTTTTGAAGCAAGGCTTCCCCGTGGTCGTATGGAATCGCACACCGGCGAAGACCGCACCACTTGTGAAGCTGGGGGCGACGGCAGCTCGATCGCCGGCAGAGTTGGCCCCGCAAGTGGATACGATCCTCTTGGTGGTTCGAGACGACGACGCCGTGCGGGCAGTTGTTTTCGGCCCCGAGGGAGCGCTCAGTAAAGCGCGGCCGGGCACTGCGTTCATCAATGCCAGTACGGTTACTCCGGCTCTCGTGCGGGAAGTGGGTGCCGCGATTGAGGCCAAGGGCTGTGCTTTCATGGACGCGCCGGTGACCGGAAGCAAGGCAGCAGCGGCAAGCGGCAAGCTCGGATTCCTGGTGAGCGGACGTCCCGAGGTGGTGCGGTCCCAACTGGACATCCTGAACGTGCTCGGCCAGACGATCACCGATTTTGGCCCGCTGGGGAACAGCGCGGTCTTCAAGCTCGCCAACAACCAACTGGCCGCCACCCTCATCCGCGCCATGGGCGAAAGCCTCGCCCTCACAGAAGCGGCAGGGCTCAAACGCGAAGTCGTAGTGGAGGCGCTCGTCACCACGGCCACTCGCGTGTGCGGCCTCAAGAAAGACAAGCTGCTTCATCGCGATTGGAGCACCGACTTTGCTCTCGACCTGATGTGCAAGGACCTGGATCAGGCTCTGCAAACGTCGGCAGAACTAAACGTGCCCACGCCTTTGATTGCTGCCGTGCGGGAAATCTATCGAAAGGCGGCTGACCGTGGAGGCGGCGAGTTAGACTTTGCGGCCGTCGTTGAGTTCAATTAGGGCCGAGCCTTGCCTTTTGCTTTAGGCGCCCTGTTCGTGCCACCTAGAGCTGGACGTTGCTGAGACTAAACGGTTCGGCGGTCTGCCGCCCCTACTCTTCCTTCTTGCCATAACCGGGTGATTCACTATATTTTCCCAAGGGCACTTTCTTGGCCCGGAGCCGTGCGGCGGGGAAACCCCGAGGCAGGCGTGAGCCATCTGATGGAGAGAGTCATTTTCAGGAGGCAAATCCTGCGGCGCTCCCAAGGCGAAGGAAGGCCTGTCACCGGAGGCGCGGGCGCACCTTGATGAGACTGAACAGATGCGGACGGACGGTCAAGCGGCCATGGGCAGCGGGCCTGATGCTGGGGCTGGCGGCCTTCCTGTTTCCCAGTTGCGGCGGCAACAACAGCGGGCCCGTGGTTGTTCAAAATGGGCCTCTCTACATTTTCATAGGAGACACCCCGGCGGGCGATGTCCTCTCGCTTCGCGCCTCGATATCCACGCTGACGTTGAACGAACAGGGAACCACGAACACCGTCACGGTCTTTCCCACTACGACGAACGTGACCCCGCTGATCAAGGTAAACTTCGCGTCTCTGCGGGATTTTTCAACCATCCTCAACGTGGCGAGCATTCCTGAGGGGACTTACGACGAGGCCACGCTGACTATACTCACTCCGCAAATGGGCCTCTACGATCCTTCCCTGGACCCTCTGATCCAAACGATACTGCCGCCCCTCACCACCGCCACCCCCACGATTCCCGTCTCTCCGCCACTGGTCATCAAGAACGGCCAGCTCAGCGCGCTGCGGATTGACTTCGACATGGCGCGGTCGATCGAAGTGGACTCACAGCACCAGGTGACCAATACTGTGAATCCGGTTCTCAAGGCGGCCGCCGTTGTGCCTGCCGACCCCGACGGCTTCGGGTTCTTTGACGACTTGGTGGGCTTTGTCCTGACGGTTTCGCCGTTTCCGGTCGGGGGGAACTTCACGGGCGCCTTCAGCATGCAATTGCTGTCCGGAACCGGGCCGGCGTTGACCGTCAATCTGACGGGGGACACCGAGCTTGACGGCGTCCCGGTACTGAACGCACTGGAGACCGGGCGGGTCGTCGAACTCGGCGCCTTTGTTGACAGCAGCGGAAACTTCATCGCCCGCACGGTGCAGGCTGAGGATCGCGCCGTCGTTGAGGACAACACACTGGCTTTCTTAGGCTACGTGCTTTCGGCCACCAAGGATGCGGACGGGAACGTTACCCAGTTCCAGTTCTACGTGCGCGAAGAGGAGCCGGACGTCAACTATAGCGTCCCCCTGGACTCGGTGGTTACTGTAGACGTGGGGGCATCGACGACTTTCAATGTTTCCTCGCCGCCCACCAACTTCGCCAACCTGCCATTCAATGCGACCTCGATCATCCCCGGCCAGGAATTGATCGTGCACGGCCAATACACATTGGTGACAGACCAGCCGACTACAGTGACCGCCAACAGCATCTACCTCAAGCTTCAGACGCTGCAGGGGAAGTTGGGGTCGCTCGTCCAAGTCGGGTCGGATGGCAAGACCGGCGCCTTCTGGCTGACGCCTGCCACGTCGCTGCTCCAGCCCACCCCTGTGCTGGTGATGACCAACCTCGACACGGTCTTCCTGAACGTGTTCGGCCTGAGCCAAATCTCACCCCAGGCGACATTGCTCGCGCGCGGCTTGCCCTTCTACCAGCGGCAAGCTGGGACCATCAACGGCGTTTCGGTGCCCGACGGCACACTAGTCGTCCTGACCCGCCAGGTGCACCAGCTCGACTAAAACACGCCATCCTCACGCCCTCGGCGCCGGAGGGGGACTGTGGTATGTGTTATTTCGACGGGTTCTAGATTGCGGGGAGTCTCCTGCCGCCTGGTTTCTTGGCCTTTTCCCCCGGCAAACGTGTAAAACCCAGATCGCGACGCAGCCGCATCTTGGTGATGAGGATGATTTGGCCGGTGTGATAGGCGAAGTGCTCGGTGACGTGCGTGACGGCCTCAAGGCCTGTGACACGAAAACCCTGAATCAGACGAGCCCTTGCTAACTCGGCGGGCGAGAGGTCTCCGAGGACGCGGCAGGCTTCCGATACCGTCCTACGTAGCCGCGTGAGGAGGAGGCGTTTGGAAATGGGTCCGCGCTCGGCAAATTCTTTGTCGCGCCGGCGTTGGTCCGGCACGCCTCCAAGCCCCGAGATAATCCACTGCCGGACGTTACCGGAGAGGTGCAGCACGAGATTGCCCACGCTATTGGAAGTTGCGTGCGGCCGCCACCAGATCTGTTTCTCGGGAAGCAGCGCCAGACAACACACGATGCGCGGCAGGTGATGTGCCTGGAGCGAGTGTCGCGCCTGCGTGAGGATGGAGTTGGCCAGTTTGCTCATCGTCGTCCTTTCCGGCGGGCTTGCCTGAGTTGCTGGGCGAGCCGCTCGTTCCAGGCGCGGTCTTCCCAGTAGGTCAGCCACAAATAGAACGTCGCGTAGCTCCTCCAGCCCGCCCAGCGGCGCGCGATCTGTTCGACGCGAGCCGGCGCCGGCAGCTTGCGAAGGCCGTAGAAACGCTGGATAGCTTTCTGCAGGCCCACGTCGGCAGCAGGCAGGGAATCGAGGTGGCCGAGCGCACGCAAGCCGACGTACTGCGCCGTCCATGGCCCCACGCCCTTGTGCGCGCGCAACTTGGCGTCGGCAGCCGCGGGGTCGAGCGAACGCAGGCCGTCCAGGTCGAGACTCCCGTCCAGCACCGCCCGCGCGATGGCGATGATGTAACGCGCCTTGGGGCCGGAAATCCGGATGCGGCGCAGCTCGCGCGGCGTCACGGATGCCAGGGCCGCGGGCTCCGGGAAAGCACTGTAACGGCGGCCCTCGAACTCGATGTGGCCCCCGAAGGCCTCGATCAGGGCTTTCTTCACTTGATGCGCAAAGCTCAGGTTTACCTGTTGTTCCAGAATGGCCGAGATCAGCGTCTCGAAGATGTTTGCCGACTGCGGAATGCGCATGCCGCGAAAGTGTTCTGTCAGTCGGGCCAGCACCGGGTCGGTGGCCGCGAGATGATAGAAGGGCCTCAGGTCGAGGCCTGTGGAGAACTGCCGTGCCACGGCGCTCTGGAGTTGGCTCGACGCAGCGCCATTCGAAGGTCCCGAGAGGGCGCGTACGTCGAGGGCGGGAACGCTCCCCCGGTGTTCTTCCCGCACGCCGTACAGGGTGGGCTGGCCGCCGATATCCATCACGCGCCGGTATTCGCCGTCTTCGAAATAATCGAGCAGCGGCGCGAACTTGCGCCCGTTCAGCAGCGTCGGCGGGCTGAGGATGAACCGCAGCGTCAGCGAGAAGTTGAAAGGTTCAATCGGTCTGATCAGCATGTTACGTCGGCCCCTCAGAATTGTCTCGGTCGTCGCACAATGCCCTGCGACGGGGTCGACTATTTTCTGATAGAACCTGTGCGGGGGGCAAGAATTCGGCAGCGTCCGATTTCACATGTCGCGCCCCCCTCTAGGGCGGTCCGTCGCGGCCCCGCAAAGCAGCCCCGGCGCGACAAGCTCAAGCCGGGTTAAAGCCCGGCGCTACTCCGGCGGCGAGGGTCGTGGTTTCTTGCTCAGCCGGTCGGCGCAGTGGCCCAGGATGTACTTGCGCACCGGTTCGGGCATGCGGCGGTCGAGGCAGATATCGCGCAAGTCGTTGACGGCCATGTCGGGAATGAAAGCCAGCACTTGCTGGAAGGGCGTGCGCGGATTGCGGATCAGGGCCAGCCGCAGATGGTAGCGATGACACCACTTGGGGTGGTGGGC
>Ga0315280_10001127_pt1 | contig 47176 bp, 45 predicted proteins | sample YL17G06_40_MG_FD_203697 | JGI IMG/M metagenome (GOLD analysis project Ga0315280, IMG submission 203697) | Sediment microbial communities from Yellowstone Lake, YNP, Wyoming, USA - YL17G06_40 | ecosystem: Environmental > Aquatic > Freshwater > Lake > Sediment | place: USA: Wyoming | collected... | reverse complement strand
GAAAATCCAATTGTGGAAACGGCGGCGAAAATCGTTAGCGAAGCCCTTTCGGAGCGGAAGGCAGTCTTTCTAGTTGGGAACTGCTGGGTTGACTATAGGGGAAGGGCTAGCTCCAAGCTGAAGCCAGGCGAACGCATAGTTATTATTAAAGAGGACGGGTCAGTCCTTGTTCATCGACCTACGGGCTATGAGCCAGTTAATTGGCAGCCGCCTGGTTGCCTCTTCCAAACTAGTGTAGTTGAAAATGTTTTGCAGATAAGGGCTATTCATCGTAGGCCCTCTGAATCAGTTGGAATATTTTTTGACCGTGTTTATTTGGTCTCAACTTTAAGCCTTATTGACCGTGGAGAATTCTCGCTTTATGCTAGTGAGGAAGATATGCAAAAAGCGATACTTCTTAAGCCAGAGATCATAGAAAAGGGCTTTAAGCCGATCACCTATGAGAAGAAGGTTGAGCCTGGGTTTGTGGACGTTTACGGAACCGACAAAGACGGAAAGTTTGTGGTCATCGAAATTAAGAGGAAGACTGCTGGGCGGGAAGCCGCTCTCCAACTGGCAAAGTATGTGGAGTCTGTTAGGAGTATGGTGAATCGTGAGGTTAGAGGAATGCTTGTGGCGCCTAGCATAGCTAAGGGAGTTCAGAGGCTTTTGGCAACTCTTAAGCTGGATTTTAGGCCTTTAGACCCTAAGAAGTGTGCGGAGATTTTGAGGAAGCCGGAGTCAAAGAAAATTTCAGAGTTTCTATAGTTAGGTTCACATGTTGCAGTCTTTTGCGTATAGGCCCTCTACCTGGGGATTATTAAACAGTTGAAACGGGTTTTGAATTTGAAAAGGAGCCTAAAAATTGATGTCTTTGGTGTTCTTTTTATAGTATGAGTGTCGCTAGTTTAAGTTGCTTTACCCCTCTTTTGCTCATTAGTTCTTTGGCTAGATTTTGAATCATCTTTACTTCGCCTTTAAATGCTATGATTAGGAGGCAGTTTCCTTCGTCCAAATGGACATGCATGGTTGAGTTAATTATGTTCCCATAAAGGTGCTGAGTGTCTGTTAAGCTCTCTTCCAAGCCCTTGACTTCATGATCGTAAATTATCGTGATGGTTCCAGTTGCCACACCTTTCTCTTCATACGTCCACTTGTACTCAGTTAAGAAGTTGCGCATAGCAGCTTGAACCGCCTTCGACCTATCATAACCCATACGCGCAATTGTCTCGTTAAACTCCCTGAGCAGCTCAGGAGGCACTGAAACACTGAATCTTAAAACTCCTTTTCTGGCCATAATAAACCCTCTATTGAAATAGTGTTACGTAATAGAGAAATATTAATATCGGTAACATTTGAGGGGTTGTCGATGGCTTCGTTTTACGTTTGCCGTAGAAAACCGAAAGAGTGTCGGGAATGCGGTTTCTGCACCGAGTATTTCTATTGCCCCGGGGTCGGGAAGCCAAGTATTGACCGCTTTGAAACTGCCTGCATAGATTGCGGCGTATGCTATGTGGCTTGTCCTTATTTGGCGGTTGAACGGGTGGAGGACATTGTTCCTAGGAAGGAGATTGTGATCTTTGTTGATGGTGATTATTGTAGCGTGCCTTGAGCGTATGCCACTCAGTAATAGGCTCCAAAATGATTGCTTGACCCTTCTGATCCAAAACATCTTCAACAACATCCGCAGCAACATTAGACTTCCCATGACCCGACATAGCTAAGATTGCAATACGAAGACCTTCCCTACGATAATCATCAGTATCAATAACATAGTCTTCACTAAGACGAAGCTTCATGTTGAGAGCCTCCCTTTGGCTTACACGAGTGCCTTTTCCAACCTCGCACACTCAGAAAGAAACGCCCGCACTTCCGACAAATCACAGGCATACTCCAAACCTCATTTATCCAAACGCTAATCAACCCAACAGAAACACAAAAAAAGAAGGGGAGATGGGCGAAAACCCCCTCGGCAAATTAGTATAAATTATACTCTAGAGTTTGGTAGCCCGGGGGAGATTCGAACTCCCGTCAGCGGGTCCAGAGCCCGCCCCAATTGAAGAAAGGGGCTCAAATATTACCCATTTCGGTGAAAAAGCCCAAATTAAAAACTCTAAGGCTTTATCCCAATGCCTTCAAGGGTATTTGCTTGTGGATGAAAGGCTTGAGCCCCGAGTATGCAAAGACTACAAGAATATAGCCCTAAGGTTCTTAAAGTTCAGCAAAGGAGAAATTTCCAGAGAAAGTGTCAGAGCCTACCTATCAACATATATTGATAAAGCCCCCAAGACATACAATAATCAACTTGACCCCTTAAGAGCACTCATATGCAGATACTTGAAAATGCCTTGGATAATGGAAGGGTTCAAGAAAGCCCATGTAAATAGCAACTATGAGATAGAGCTTCCAAGCAAAGACCAAATAAGGAGGGGTTTTGAGGCTTTAACGGATGATAGAGAGAGGGCTATCTATTTGTTCTACGCGTCAACGGGGCTTAGGCTTAGCGAGGGCTTAAGGCTTAACCGATTTGAGGACATAGACTATGAGCTTAGAGCGGTTAAATCCAAGCATGACACTAGGACAAAGAAGGCAGGACTGACATTCTATAATTCTGAAAGTGAGCTATACCTAAAGAAATACTTAGCGTCTAGGCAAGACAACTCTGAAAGGCTCTTTAGCATAGGCTACAGAGAATTTCAAAGAATATGGAAAAAGGCAAGTCAGAAAGCGGGAGTTAAAATAGGTCCTCAGATACTCCGCAAGTGGCATAGCACTGAACTTGGAGAGCTTGGGGTCCCTGACCGCTATGTTGACATATTTCAGGGGAGAGCACCGAGAACCGTCTTAGCAAAGTTCTATACAGGGAAAGAGCTTCAGAGATTAAAAAGAATCTATGATGGAGCTAGCATTAGAGTACTAGCTTAATCTCCTTTCTTTTTTATTTTTACTAATATACCCCCCAAATAGTCAATGTCCAATTGTAGGTTCCAACTGTGATATAGGGTGCTAATGTAATTTCATAGCGTGTATCCCACAGTTGATTAGGTTCTATTGTAGTTCCATTTAGCCCTAGACCTTTAAGACCCCAGCGATACAAATCCTCTCGTATTTTTTCATCTGCAACTAGACTGACATTAGAGCCCCAAAAAAATGTGAGGGGCACAGTCCCTTCATTCTTGATATAAAGTGTTTTCCATATTGTTAAATCGTTATTGGGTTGAATTACCGCTCCAATGTCTATGCGGGTAACGGGTTGTGTACAAGCGTAATCCCAATATACACCAATTTCGACAGTTGGAGTTTCTATTACTACTCCTGTAGGTATTTGCTGTTGTGTTGTATACATATATGCAAAGACGGGTAGAATGACTACTAAGAGAAGACTCAATGTAACGGTTATGGCTCTCTTTCTAATTTCCGTTTTTATCACCTCCTTTTCAGTTTATGTATACTATAAATCCCTAGAATGAGAATTGCGGTTGCTACTCCGACAAAGACTATCACCAATGTAGAAATAGGTTCTTCTTTGCCTACCACACGTAATGACACGGATATGTTACGTGTAGCTGTATAGTGGTATGCAACGACGCTAGAAGCAAATGATAGAGTAGCCATTGTTAGCAAGAGTATAAATGAAGCTTTGTTCTTTCTAAACAATCTCAATCTAAAATATAGGAAATACTCTTGTGTAATTAATCTTTGTGGAAAAACTTTCTATAGGATAGTGGATATATGATAAAGCAAATCTGAAAGTGCTACGATAAAATTACCCCTTTTTTTAAATGGTAGATTTTTAGAAAAAAGGTTCATAAAGGAGTTACCCCCTAGAAACCATGGGGAAAAAATGCTCAGGTTAAGCGATAAGGTGTATTGCACATACATAATAAATAAAATAGAACTTGAAAAATTATACCTAAAACAGAAATTCCTGTATCCCAAAGAGCATATTCCTGACCATGCCGAGCATTTCAAATTTGAACTTTATGATTATCGATGGGCTACATTCTATACAAAAGTAGCATCCAAAACAAGTATTGATAAAGGTCCATCTCAAAGGACTCCACTAGAAAGAAAGATAGATAATTTCTATGGACTTATGGGAGAGAAAGCTGTTAGAGATCATCTTAGATTTAGGTTAAGGCTCTTATTCCACTGGAATGAAAGAGAGCCAACATTCTTTGAACAAATCTACAAAGAACCTTTCGATATAGCCATACCTAAAAAAGATGGCGGCTACTACACATTGGAAATCAAGACAACCAAAGAACCCCGCAACCATGTGCATATGATCATTCCAAAAGGTGAATGGAAAATGAGCGATTTTACCATAGCGGTTAAAATGCTTATATTCGACTTAAGGAAAAGGAAAAAAGCCTATGGCTTTATTGCTGGATATCTAACAAGAGAGCAGGTTAAAGCCATACCGATTACGCCTAAAGGGGAATATCCATGTCTCAAATTTGCTGGTAGAGCTAAACCATTGATAGAATTTAAACAACCAATAGCGGACTTATGGGAAAAACTAAAGAATGAGTGTGTAGCTTGGGAAAGTGCTTAAGGCTTTATCCCAATAATTGGATAATGGCTAAGACCGTGTTCCAGAGCCACTAAGCCTTCCAAGTCTACCAAATCCACAATCCCTCATAGAGCCTACCTATGATAAATTGGGGTTTATTTGAGGCTCTTTCGGAAAAATCAGCCCCCTCGGGGGTCAATTTGGTAAAGTGGCAAGCTCAGGCATGGGGAGAGGGCTCTCTTTAGAATTAAGTGACGAAGATGACGGCTTCTTTATATTAATAAATAAATCCCCTTGGTGGGTGAAAAAGAGCGGTCAGCATTACATTGAGGTCGCATGCTTTGCCCACGGATGCAACCTTCGATGTTTACAATGCCAAAACTACACGGTTACTTACGACAATGTAACATTACCCTCTACGCCATTAGAGGCGGCTGCCATCCTCACAGCCCAACGTAAAGAATACGGCGTGGACAGAATGGCTATTTCAGGCGGCGAACCCACTTTAAATCGACCGTGGCTAATTCAGTTCTTTCAAGAATTGCATCGATTAAATCCTGACCCGCGTGCCCGACTTCACTTAGATACTAATGCCACTGTTTTAACGCCTGAATACGTTGATCTTCTTGTGGATGCAGGAATGACTGACATAGGCCCAGACTTGAAGGGGTTAAAAACCGATACCTTCATGAAAATCACTGGAACTCTAGATCGTGGGCTGGCTGAACGGTACTTAAAGAATGCTTGGACGATCACAAAATACATTCTAGACAGTTACTATCCTGACCGTGTATTCCTTGGGATAGGCGTCCCATACAATAGGCACCTAATAAATTTAGAGGAAATTCGTGAGATAGGCGAAAAAATAGCCAGTATGAACCCGGAGGTGCAAGTTTGCCTCCTCGACTATTTTCCAACCTTCCGTCGCCTTAGCATGGAAAGGCCTTCGTTCACCGAAATACACAGGGCCAGAGAGACATTGCTAGATGCTGGTTTGAAAACTGTTTTAGCCCAAACTGTAATGGGACACGTAGGATCTTAATAGTCAGTGCAGTATTCTTCCTCATCAAAATCTTTTAAGGCGTCGCTTGGCAACTTTTATAGGCTATTTGGAGCACGAGCATAAAATGGGAGATTAAGCAAAGACATGCCTAATTCTCATGATGTCTTAGTCGTGGATTCAAGTGAGTTAGGGAAGAGAATAAAGGGAACTCTACTTCTGAAGGTAGATTCGGAAAGGCCGGAAATTGAAAAAATTCGAGTTGCCGCAAACGTAATCAGGAAGGGTGGCATCGTCGCTTTCCCAACGGAAACGGTTTATGGTCTCGGTGCAGATGCCCTAAATCCAGAAGCAGTAACGAAAGTGTTTAAGGCAAAGAATCGGCCTGCGGATGATCCCATAATTGTTCACATAGCCAGAAAAGAAGACGTGTACCGACTGGCAAGAAGTGTTCCCAAGGCTGCTGAGAGGCTTATGGCTCAATTTTGGCCGGGTCCACTAACCCTTGTATTGAAGCGGTCTAAGCTTGTGCCCGACATAACAACAGCGGGCTTAGACACCGTAGGCATCAGAATGCCCAGCAATAAAGTTGCTCTCACTCTGATAAGTGAATCAAAAACCCCGATTTCGGCTCCAAGCGCAAACCTATTCGGCAAACCAAGCCCAACCACAGCCGAACACGTAATAAACGACCTTGCGGGAAGAATTGACATAATATTAGATGCTGGACCAACGAAAATCGGGGTGGAATCAACCGTCATCGACATGACAGCTTCTATTCCCCAAATTTTGAGGCCTGGAGGAACACCATACGAGAAATTAAGTAGTGTTTTAGGCGAGGTTGAGTTGCATCCTATTGCTATAGCAAATAGAAAAGTACGCGTAGTAGAGGCGCGTTCGCCTGGAATGAAGCATAGGCATTATGCTCCAGACGCCGAAATGGTCGTAGTTGAAGGAGAATTTGACAAGGTTATAAGGAAGATTCAGGAACTCGCCAGCTTGTACATGGCGGAAGGAAAAAGGGTGGGCATCTTAGCAACAGACGAAAGCCTAGTCAAATATAGCGCAGACGTCGTTAAGTCTCTCGGAAGCCGAGAGGACCTAGCCACAATTGCCAAAAACCTATTTAGGCTTCTAAGGGAGTTTGACAAAGAAAAAGTCGACATAATCATCGCAGAGGGAATAACTACTCAAGGGCTAGGACTCGCGGTGATGAATAGACTCAGAAGAGCCGCAGACTTCAACATAATAAAAGTCTAGTTATTTACACGGGTTAGATATTACTTTTGAGGGTTAAGTCCAACGCCAATTTTTCGGTTTTCCTGTATGCGTAGAAGACGCTTTGTGATCTCTATGCTGAGCAGTACTACTAGACACAAGCCGATGATGAGCCCAGCCTCAAACACACCAACGGGAACTATTCCAAATGCTTGGCGCGCTGCTGGTAGGTTAACCAAAATTAGTACAAGTATAGTTTCCCATAAAATTGCCGACAAAAGGAATTTGTGAGGTCGCACCTCGAAGAGCGTATACTTCAGTGAACGACAGTTTAGTGCCAGAATCAATTCAAAGAAAACTAAGACTAAGAACAATCTAGTTTGAGCAATTTCCACGCCCTGTGGCAAAGAGCTTAAGAAAACCCATAGCAGAAGAGGGACTTCTATTAATACTGCCCGCAAAAGGAAGAACTTTACTTCCTTCGTAAACACAGATTCCTTAGGGTGCCTAGGCGGTCTCTTCATAACATCCGGATCTGGTGGGCTTACACCAAGCGCTATCGCAGGAAGGCCGTCAGTAGCCAAGTTGATGTACAGAATTTGCACGGGAAGAAGTGGCAAGGGAAATCCAGCTAAAACCGCGATTGAGAGCACAATTATCTCCACGAGATTTGCTTGCAGAAGATATGTGAGATATTTCTTTATGTTATCGAAAATCCCTCTGCCAAGTTCTATGGCGTTGACTATAGTGGCGAAGTTGTCGTCTGCCAGCACTAAATCGGCAGCCTCTCTTGTTACCTCTGTTCCCGTCACACCCATTGCCACGCCAATATCAGAATGCTTAAGCGCAGGAGCATCGTTAACGCCGTCTCCAGTCATGGCAACCACTTGCCCTTTCTTTTTCCATGCTTGAACAATCTTCAACTTATGCGTCGGAGAAACTCGCGCATACACAGTGACCTTTTCGACGATGTCTTCAAATTCTTCGTCAATCATTCTTTCCAAGTCTTCACCAGTGAGCACCATGTCTCCTTCTTTGTAGAATCCCATCTCTTTGGCTATTGTCAGCGCCGTTAGTTTGTGGTCTCCAGTAATCATAACTGGCTTTATGCCCACTTTTTCGCAGACTTTGACGGCTTCTATTGCTTCTTCTCTTGGTGGGCCAATCATTCCCAGTAAACCTAGGAAGATCAAGTCTTTCTCTAAAGTTTCTTCGCTGAGAGTCGCGGCGTCTGTTTGGAGTTTCTGGTAAGCAATGCCAAGCACTCGTAGCGCGTCCCTAGCCATTTCTTCATTTATTCCTTGAATCTCTTTTTTCTTCTGCTCAGTCATTTTCTCTACTTTATCTGCTTCATGAATGTGAGTGCATCGTTCCAAGATTGTCTCTGGCGCTCCCTTTGAGTAGACGATTTTGCTTCCGTTGGGTGTTGAGTGAACAGTTGTCATACGCTTTCTTTCAGAGCTGAATGGAACTTCGTCTATCCGTGGATGCCGCTTTCGTATATCGTCTACTTGGAACCCCGCTTTTGCTGAAGCAACAATGAGTGCGCCTTCAGTTGGGTCACCTTTAACATGCCATTTATCATTTTCAATAGATAATTCAGCATCATTACACAAAATAGAAGCTTGCAAAACATGTGAGAAGACTTCCTTTTTGAGAATGTTGTTGTCGCCTTCTGTATGAAATTCGCCCTTCGGCTCGTATCCAACTCCTGTTACGTTTATCATTTCGCCTCCAGTGAAGATTCTACGCACTGTCATTTCGCCCTTAGTCAACGTGCCTGTTTTGTCTGAACAAATCACGGTTGTGCTGCCCAGCGTCTCAACCGCTGGCATTTTTCTGACGAGGGCATGTCTTTTAGCCATTTTATACATACCGATTGCAAGGCTACCAGTGACAACAGCCGCCAAGGCTTCTGGAACGGAGGCTACAGCCAAAGCGACCCCGAACAGAAACATACTTAGGAGGAATCCAGTACTCACGACTCCATTTGTTAAAAATTCTCGTAAAACTCCAACGCTTATCACAATAACACTTACAGTTAAGGCGGTAATGCCCAGCCATTTCCCTAACCCTCTTATTCTTTTTTCTAATGGTGTCTCTTCTTTAACCACCGCTGTCACTTGCTTCGCAATCTTTCCAAATTCGGTGCTCATACCAGTCGCTGTCACGACGGCTTTTCCCTTGCCGTAAGTCACTCCCGTACCCGAAAAAACAATGTTTTTCCTATCAAGAAGAGAAATGGCGCTAGAAATTCTTCCAGTTTCCTTAAAAACTGGCATAGACTCCCCAGTTAAAGACGCTTCATTCACTTGTAGATTTATTACCTCTATTAACCGAGCGTCAGCAGAGATTTTGTCCCCTTCTCTTAATGTAACGATGTCGCCTGGCACTGTTTCTCTTGCAGGAATCACGGTTTCCTTTCCATCTCTCACAACCGTAGCGGTGGGGCTGAGCATTTTCTTCAATGCTTCTAAGGCTCTTTCAGCACGATACTCTTGGGTAAAACCGAGCACGGCGGAAACGAGCACTATGGCAAAAATGACTACAGCGTCAACACCATGGCCTGTGACTAGAGAAACTATCGTGGCGCCAACAAGTATTAGTATGAGGATGTTCTTGAACTGTCTGAAGAGAATTGTCAGAGGTGAAATTTTTCCCACGGCGGCTAACTCGTTGAACCCATACTGCTTTAGCCTGCTTGCGGCTTCCTCTTGAGTCAACCCCTGTGTGCTGGTTTTAAATCTGTCTAAGGCTTCAGTGATTTCAAGAGTATGCCACTTCTCTTCAGCGTTCATGTGGAAGTTTCCTCCAAAACAGCTTCTGAATATCTGCATCTATATTCAAATAATCCTTAATAAACCTGAACTCGGTCTAGGTTAGGTCCAACGCCATATTTTTCTTCCCATAAAGAGTTCAGGAAACACGAATAGGCCCCAGCTGGCTACGCCGAGGACATAAGCCAAATCTGTTAAGCTCAGCGGAACTAGGTGGAACATTGACGCGGTTATCGGGATGTAGGGTATGGCAAGCGTGATTCCTATAGACACGATTTCAGCGATAACAAAGAATTTATTTTTAAACGCGCTGCGTCCCATTCTCCAGACGCTGCGTTTCTCTGACCGACAATTCCAGACAACGAACAACTCAAACATGGCTGCTTGCACGAAGGCTGTGGTCCTCGCCTCGTTCAAGCTTAGTATTCTGTTTTCTTCAATAAATGGTCCGTTTGGCCAGCCCCAAGGATGAGACGGAAACAGGTAATACTCTGCGACAAAAACAAATATTGTTCCTACTGACTGCAGTATGAAAGAGGCTATTATGAAAGCTCCCATCCCGTGCAGTATGCCTTCTCCCGGCTTGCGTGGAGTCCGCTTCATAACATCCTCGTCTGGAGGGTCGGTTGCCAACGACACTGCAGGTGCGCCGTCTGTAACCAAGTTTATCCACAACAACATGGCTGGAAGCAGAGGCAACGGGTAAAACACCTCCCCTCCAGCTCCTGCCAGTCCAGCGAGTATGGCGAAGGTTCCTATGACCAAGACCTCGTCGAAGTTGCATGATATGAGAAATCGAGCGTATTTGCGAATGTTGTCGTAGATGACCCTGCCCTCTTCCACCGCCCTAACTATGGTGGCGAAGTTGTCGTCCGTTAAAACCATGTCTGAGGCTTCTCTGGTCACGTCTGTGCCCGATATGCCCATGGATACGCCTATATCGGCGCTCTTGACGGCTGGAGCGTCGTTCACTCCGTCACCAGTCATGGCTACGATGTCACCCTTCTTTTTCTGAGCCTTGACTATGCGCAATTTGTGCTCGGGCGACACACGGGCGTAGACAGCTACGTTTTCCACGATTTTTTCGAATTCCTCGTCAGTCATCTTATCTAACTCAGCGCCAGTCAGGACTAGGCTGTCTTCTTTCATTATTCCAATTTCTTTCGCCACGGCAATAGCTGTGAGTTTATGGTCCCCAGTGATCATTACTGTCTTTATTCCAGCCTGCTCACATTTCTTGTTGGCTTCAATTGCCTCTTCTCGAGGTGGGTCAATCATGCCCTCTAAGCCCACAAAGACCAGGTCGTTCTCCACGGTTTCCTCATGGATTTCCTTTAGATCGCTCGGCAGTTTTTTGAAAGCCATTCCAAGAACGCGTAGGGCATCAGTCGCAAGCTTCTCGTTGGTTTCTAGAATTTCCCTTCTCTTGGCGTCGTTCAGTTTCTTTTCTTTGCCGTTTTCGAAAACATGGGTAGAACGTTCTAGAACGACTTCTGGAGCGCCTTTCATGAAGGCGATTTGTTCCCCCTCGGGAGTTAAGTGAACTGTGGTCATGCGTTTTCTTTCGGAGGTGAAGGGGACTTCACCGATGCGTGCATATTGTTTTTCCAATTCTGCTTGTTCTAATCCTGCTTTAGCTGTTGCAACGATTAAGGCTCCCTCTGTTGGGTCGCCCATGATGCGCCAAGTGTCGTTGTCGTTTTCTAGCTTGGCGTTGTTGCATAAACTGCCTATGGTTAGAAGCATAGAAAGGTCTTTGTCGTCTCGTGGATTAAGAGCATCAGTGCTGGAACTGAAATCGCCCTTTGGTTCGTACCCAACTCCAGTGACGTCAATGATTTTGCCGTTGTTGTAGATTCGGCGCACCGTCATTTCACCTTTGGTTAAGGTTCCTGTTTTGTCTGAGCAGATGACCGTGGTGGCTCCAAGAGTCTCAGCCGAAGAAAGTCTCCTGATGATGGCGTTGCGTTTAGCGAACTCCCGTGCGCCCAAAGCGAGAGTAATGGTCACTATGGCAGGCAGTCCCTCGGGTACAACTGATATAGCCAAAGCTATTGAAACTAAAAACGAGTCGATAAGAGCTTTTAGATTCAATCCCTCAGCAAAAAACTCAAGGGCAAAAATAACTGCCGCGAGAGCTACAACAACATACGCGATTTTTTTGGCAAATCTGTCCAGTTTCTTCTGGAGCGGGGTTTCCTCCTCCTCGGCCGTTTGTACTAGCTCGGCGATTTTGCCAAACTCCGTGCTCATGCCAGTGGATGTTACAACCGCCTTTCCCCTACCATAAATCATGTGGGTTGCCATAAAGAGCATGTTTTTTCTTTCAGCGACAGGCGTCTCAGGTTTGAGAACATCTAAAGCCTTTCCAACAGGGGTGGATTCACCCGTTAAGACGGCTTCATCCGTTTTTAATTCAACGACTTCTAAAATTCGCGCATCAGCTGGGACAGTGTCTCCAGACTCAAGGACTAATAGGTCGCCTGGCACAACTTCGCGGGCAGGTATCATCATTTCTTTTCCGTCACGCATCACCCGAGCCTTAGGCGCAGCCAACTTTTTTAACGCCTCAAGCGCCTTCTCTGCCCGATACTCCTGAATGAAACTGGCTACAGCCACCAGAATGACTATTATTCCAATTGTGATGGCGTCTGTGAACGCGTCGAGAAAGCCCTCTGCCTCACCCCTTAATAAATCGTAGTATCCGATTAAAATTGAAAATATTGTGGCGACTATGAGTAACAGAATGAAAACGTCTTTGAACTCATCGAGGAACATCTGTAATACGGTTTTTCTCTTCTTTTCCCTCAACTCGTTGTATCCGTATTCGCTCAGTCGTCGTTTGACTTCTTCCTCGCTTAGGCCATCTGGCCCAGTTTTCAGATTTTGAATAACCTCATCTTTATTTGTTGCCCACCAAACTGAACCCATTCTAATCGCCGTGTGTTCGAACTTTCTTTCTAGCAAACATATAGAGACGTTAGTTCTAAAACGGGTTTTTACTTAAATGTTTTTCTTCAATATGCCTTTGAAGGAAAAATTCCGAACAGTTTTCTTTATATATGCGAAAACATCAAAAAGCTAAAGCGCATGTGCACGAGGCGCTAAATAATCAAATGGAAAGTAAACGTGGGTGAGAAGCGTATGGATTTGTTAATAATTGCACCAATTGCGGGCTCAATTTCACTCGCCTTCGCAGCCTACTTGTTCTTCTATTTGAATAAGCAGGAAAGCGGAAGCCAAAAAATGCAGGAAATTTCCGCGGCGATAAGGGAAGGGTCAACAGCCTACCTTAAGAGGCAGAATATGACGCTGGCAGTTTTCGTCTCGGCCATGGCTATAATTATAGGAATATTTCTCGGTCTTAATATGGCGCTAGCTTATGTCTTCGGCTCAATCTGCACCACCATAGCCAGCTTTATAGGAATGAGCGCTGCGATAAGAGCAAATGTTAGAACTTCTAACGCTGCTAAAAAAGGTTTGAACCAAGCCTTTCCAGTGGCTTTCTACGGCGGAGCAGTAATGGGGCTATCCATAGTCGGACTAGCCCTACTGGGGATAACCGCCCTATACTACATTTATGGAGACCCAGAAATTATTTTGGGCTTCAGCTTAGGCGCAAGCACTTTAGCCCTCTTCGCAAAGGCTGGCGGAGGCATTTATACGAAGACCGCCGACGTAGGCGCTGACCTCGTGGGCAAAGTTGAGATTGGCATTCCAGAAGACGACCCCAGGAATCCAGCAGTGATTGCGGACAACGTGGGCGATAATGTAGGCGACGTGGCAGGCATGGGCGCCGACCTAATTGACTCTTACATTGCCAGCGTTGTAGCGGCAATGATAATAGGCGCCACATTAGGGGATATAACCTACGTGATTCTTCCGCTTTTGATTGCTTCAGTCGGAACATTTGCCTCCATAATCGGAATGCTCTTCGTGAGGGTTGGGAAAAGGGGCAGTCCAGGCGCAGCCCTTAATAGAGGAACTTTCTCAACATGCTTCATTTTCGCAGTTTTCACTTTCTTAATAATCTATTTTCTAGGAATAGGAGAGCAGGGTCTCGGCGTATTTTACGCCACAGTTGCAGGATTAATCGCCGGAATCGTCATCGGCATAACAACCGACTATTTCACGTCCATAGACAGACCCCTCGTTTATAAGACCGCGGAAGCCGCGAAAACAGGCGCAGCCATAAACATTCTGTCCGGCTTCTCATATGGCATAATAAGCATTGTGCCCCCCGTGATTGGAATAAGCGCTGCAACTCTGGCTTCATGGTATCTTGCAGGAATGTATCAAGTAGAACCCGTTTACGGTGTTGCAATGGCAGCAGTTGGAATGTTATCCATTGTGGGGATGATAATCTCCGCGGACGCCTACGGCCCCATAGTAGACAACTCAAAAGGAATAGCTGAACAGTCGGGTCTCGGGAAAGAAGTAATAGACGTTGCAGATAAGCTGGACGCAGCAGGTAACACCGCGAAAGCTATAACGAAGGGTTTCGCCATAGGTGCCGCGGCCTTAACAGTTCTGGCGTTATTTGCAGCGTACAAAGAGATAGTTATGAAAGCGACAGGGTTACCGTTAATCATGGATTTGATGAATCCACGGGTTGTAACTGGTATTTTCCTTGGCGGAATGATGCCGCCTCTGCTTTCCGCGTTACTAATTTTGGCTGTAGGAAAGAACGCCTTCAGAATGATCGAAGAAGTTAGGAGACAGTTCAGAGAGATTCCTGGCTTACTTGAAGGCAAAGCTAAGCCGGATTACGCTAAGTGCGTCGACATAGCAGCAAAGGGCGCCTTAAAAGAACTTATGCTCCCATGCATTTTGGCAATCGTAGCCCCTCTAGCAGTTGGTTTCGTTCTTGGCAAAGAAGCCCTCGGAGGATTCCTTGCTGGCAGCATAGTCACAGGAATAATCTTTGCGCTTTTTATGGCGAATGCGGGCGGCACGTGGGACAACGCCAAAAAGTATATAGAGGCTGGAGGCTTCGGCGGAGAAGGCTCAGACGCCCATAAGGCTGCGGTTGTGGGCGACACAGTCGGCGACCCCTTCAAGGACACGGCTGGACCCTCGCTTAACACCATGATAACGGTTATGTCCCTAGTCTCTTCAGTGTTCGCGCCACTAATCGTTACTTACGCTCTATTTCCATGAATTTTGTTTAATGAAAAACTTCCAGCTTGCATCATAGTTTTGGAGATTTCCTCTGTTTGCATAGATTAATCGCATAGTTGATGATTTTCTTTGCTTCCTCAGCATTTTTCCATGCCTTAAATTTAACCCACTTTTTCGGCTCCAGTCTTTTATAAACTTCAAAGAATTCCTGAATCTCCTTCAGTTTATGTGGATGAACATCAGCGACATCATTGAAACCATCGAATCTCGGGTCGCCAGTGGGCACAGACAATATTTTTGGGTCTTCCCCCTCTTCGTCCTCCATGATTAATACGCCGATGGCTCTTGCTTTAACTATGCAGCCAACTTCTAGAGGTTCGTAACTCATGACCATAACGTCTAGTGGGTCGTTGTCGTCAAACCATGTTTGGGGAATGAAGCCGTATTCCACGGGGAAGACAACCGACGAGTGAAGCACCCGATCTAATACAAATGCTTCCCATTCTAAGTTGTACTCATACTTGTCCCTTGACCCACTTATAACCTCAATGACTACATTAATGATTTTAGGAGGTTTATCGCCCGGAGGAATATCCCGCCAAAGATTCATGAAGACCCTTCTCGTTAGTTGGAGTTAAAGGATTTTCTCAACCTTAAAATTTATTGTGCTATCCTCTGTGGCAGGTTATATCTTGATTCTGTTATCTTCTTTTATGCTTCTCAGCACAATGGCGGTTTCCGTGCTCGTTATGCCGTCGATTAATCCTATTTTGTCTATTATTTTCGCTAGGTCTTCGCGGCTTCCTGTGTGCACTTTCGCAATGGCATAATAGTTTCCCGTGACATCGTGAATTTCGTAAATGTCATCGATTTTCTTTAGGGTTTCGAGGGCGGTTGGATACTTCTGCGGATCGGCTTTAATCAAAATGAACGCGGTTAAGCTCTTGCCTATCAGCTCAGGCGAGATCGTTGTCGTAAACCTTTTTATGATGCCTTGCTGCTGAAGCTTCTTCACTCGAACAAAAACGGTTGATTCACTTATTCCCAGCTCCTCTGCGATTTTTTTAAAGGCTATTCGTGCATCATCTTGTAATCGTTCCAGAATTTTTCTGTCTACTTCATCAATCTCAGGCAGCATTGAGACCCCCAAGCGTATTTTAAAGGAAACACTAATTTAAAAGGTTTTTCTAATGGAAACCTTAAAAAATCCGCAATATTTATAAGGAATCCTCAATTTAATTAGGTTCCGATTCGAGGTGCAATATTGATGGGAAAAGTAGTGCTCGCGTACTCAGGCGGTCTCGACACATCCATTTGTGTAAAGTGGCTTAAAGAAAATTACGAAAGTGAAGTGATCACGGTTACGGTGGACGTTGGACAAGGCAAGGACCTCAACGCCATAGCTGAAAGGGCGAAAAAACTCGGAGCCATAAAACATTATTCCATAGACGCAAAGGAAGAGTTCGCAAAAGAATACATATTTCCCGCAATTAAGGCAAACGCCCTCTACGAAGAAAAATACCCGATAAACAGCGCCCTCTCTAGACCTCTAATAGTTTCGAAAATGGTTGAAATTGCCAAAAAAGAGAAGGCCGCCGCCGTAGCCCACGGCTGCACAGGAAAAGGAAACGACCAAGTCCGATTCGACGTAACCATCAAGGCTCTGGCACCCAACCTAAAGATAATAGCGCCTGTACGCGAACAAAACTTGGCGAGGGACAAAGAAATCGAACAAATAAAAAAATGGGGGATACCAGCACTTATTGACGCAAAATCCCAATATAGCATCGACCAAAACTTGTGGGGGCGCTCAATCGAATGCGGACCCCTAGAGGACCCAAGCCAAGAGCCGCCAGAGGAAATTTTCGAATGGACAGCCCAAATCGAGAAAACGCTAGATAGACCAGAGTACCTAACAATAGAATTCGCTGACGGTGTTCCAACAAAATTAAACGAGGAAGCGCTGAGTCCATTACATCTCATAGAAAAATTGAACAAAACGGCTGGAAAACACGGCGTAGGGCGCATAGACCACATAGAGGATCGGGTGACAGGCATCAAGTCAAGAGAAGTCTACGAGTGCCCGGCAGCAACGGTCATTCTCGAAGCGCACAAAGACCTTGAGAAAACAGTGTTCACTCGTCATGAAGCCCTATTTAAACACCAAATTGACGCCCAATGGACTTTCCTTGCGTACACGGGCTTATGGATGGACCCACTGCGAGAGGACCTTGAAGGCTTTATTAACAAGACGCAGGAACGAGTTCACGGAAACGTTAAAGTTAAGCTATATAAAGGCGGGGTAAGAGTGGTGGGACGCTCATCTCCATTCTCACTATACGACGTGAACCTCGCCACATACAACGTGGGAACAACCTTCGACCAAACAGCCTCTAAAGGTTTCATAGAGCTTTGGGGTCTACCAACAGTTTTAGCTCGAACCGCCCAACAAAAAAGGAAAGGAGAAAAATAAATTGAAGGCTAAATGCCTTGAATGTGACGCCGATTTGGAGATACCTGATGACGCAGTTAACGGCGAAATAGTGAGTTGTCCAGACTGCGGAATGGACTTTGAAGTAAGCATAAAGGATAATGGCGAAATGGAGCTTAAGCCCGCTGAAATTGAAGGGGAAGATTGGGGCGAATAACCCGATGGTCACAATAGGGTTAATCTATGACCGAATAAGATGGGAAGAAAAAGCCTTAATCAACGCCTCAAAAAAAGCGGGCATATCACTAACGCCAATTGACGCAAAAAAAAATTACATAAACCCTTCCGAAGACACTAAGACCTTTCAAGAGGCTTTCGGAAGCATCGTTATCCAGCGGTGCATCGGCTATTTTCGAGGCTTACACATAACCGCCATCCTCGAAAACTCCGGGCTGCCCGTAATCAATTCTTTTCAGACTTCCTTAACTTGCGGAAACAAGCTCTTCACCACGTTGACATTAACCAAGGCGGACATCTTAAGCCCTAAAACCCTCGTGGCGTTCACGCCTGAAACCACATTGAAGGCTTTGGACATGTTGGGCTATCCTGCAGTGTTGAAACCTGTTGTGGGGAGCTGGGGCAGACTTGTGGCGCTCGTTAAAGATCGGGAATCAACGCAAGCAATAATCGAAGCCAGAGAGGAAATAAGAAACGCTTTGTTCCACATATACTACGTTCAAGAGTTCGTTAAAAGACCGCCCAGAGACATACGAATAATCGTTATAGGAGAAGAAGTAGTCGCAGCCTCCTATCGCTGCCCACCCCCAGGCGAATGGAGAACCAACATTGCCAGAGGAGGAACCAGCAAGCCTTGCCCATTAACGAGTGAGCTTGAAGAAATCGCTTTAAAGGCGTCGAGGGCAGTGGGCGGAGGCGTCTTAGCCGTAGACTGCATGGAGAGTCCGAAGGGTCTAGTTGTGCACGAAGTGAATGGTACCATGGAGTTTAGGGGCATTTCCGCTACAACTGAGGTTGATATAGCCAAAAAAATTTTGGAATATGTGGTTGGGATGGCGAAAAAATGAAGGTTGGAATACTTGGCGCCTCCGGATACGTTGGCGGAGAACTTCTACGCATTTTACTGTTTCATCCTAATGTTGAGGTGACGACTGCCACTTCACGGCAATTCGAAGGCGAATTTATCCATCGGGCGCATCCAAACCTTAGAGGAACGACAAACTTAAAATTCACAAACCCAGACCCGTCTAAGGTTGCTGAATCCTGCGATATCCTATTTATGGCGACGCCCCACGGAACTTCATCAAAAATTTTGCCACAACTCCTCACAACAGGCTTAAAGGTAATTGACACAAGCGCTGATTTTAGGCTTAAAAACCCAGATGATTACCCAAAATGGTATGGCTGGAAGCATTCATGTCCCGAACTGCTGGAAAAGGCTGTTTATGGGCTTCCAGAAATTCATAGAAACGAAATTAAGAAGGCTGATTTGGTTGCGTGCCCTGGATGCATGGCAATAAGCGCCACATTAGCCCTAGCTCCTGTGGTTAAAGCGAAAAAAATTGACAAAGACAAAATCATAATAGACACGAAAGTCGGCTCATCCGGCGCTGGAGCAAAACCTTCCCTGGCGACCCATCATGCTGAACATTACGGCATTGTTAGACCCTACATGCCTGTTGGTCATCGCCACACGCCGGAAATAGAGCAGGAGCTAAGTGCTTTAGCTGGCGAGAAGGTTACGGTCTCCATGTCAGCCCATGCGGTGAATATGGTGCGGGGAATATTGGCGACGTGTCACACCTTCCTAACTTCGCCTTTGGCGATAACTGATGTTTGGCGTTGCTACAGAGAATTCTATCAAGGTGAGCCCTTCATAAGGTTTGTTCGAGACAGAAAGGGAGTTTTCAGGTTTCCCGACCCAAAAACTGTTGTTGGATCAAACTACTGCGACATAGGCTTCGAAATCGATGACCGCGTCAACAGGCTCGTAGTAATGTCAGCCATTGACAACCTCGTTAAAGGAGCGGCGGGAACAGCCGTCCAATGCATGAACATTATGCTAGGCTTAAGTGAGAAAGCTGGCTTAGAACAGCCTGGACTCCATCCGGTGTAGAACCATGATCGTCCTAAAAATCGGGGGAAGCCTCCTAGAAAAGGGCTTAAATCCAACACTGGTAACGGACATCAAAAAAGTCTTAGAAACCGAAAGGCTTGTCATTGTGCACGGCGGCGGAGATGAAGTAACAAAAATCGCTGAAAAATTGGGTAAGCCGCAACAGTTCGTTGTCTCCCCAGAAGGAATCAGAAGCAGATATACGGACGAGGAAACCGTCAAAATTTACACTATGGTTATGGCTGGAAAAATAAACAAAGAAACAGTGGCGTTTCTCCTAGGCAGAGGCATTCCAGCCGTCGGGCTTTCAGGAATCGACGCATCCCTGCTAAAGGCGAAACGCAAGGAACGCCTAGTCATCGTTGACGAGCGGGGAAGAAAGAGGGTAGTTGACGGCGGCTTCACTGGGAAAATTAGCCAAGTAAATAAGGGCGTGATTAGGCTCCTAACTGATAACGGATACGTTCCAGTAATATCCTCCGTAGCCATAGGCGACAAATGCGAGCTTCTAAATGTTGACAGCGACAGAGCCGCCGCATACATAGCCGGAGCATTAAGCGCAGACAAAATCGTTTTCCTAACAGACGTTCAAGGAGTTTTCATCGAGGAAAAACTCGTCAAAAAACTGTCAATTGCAGAAGCTGAAACACTGCTTCCTAAAATGGGAGCCGGTATGGACAAGAAGGTCATGGCGTCTATAGAAGCCGTAAAAATGGGCGTGAAGGAGGCTATCATAGCTCCAGGCTCAGTAGAGAATTCGGTAACTGAAGCCGTAAATCATCGCGTAGGCACGGTGATTGCCCATGAATGAGAAGGAAGTGATGGCAATTGAGAATCGTTTCTTCGCCAACGTTTACCAAAAGTTTCCAGCGACAATTGTTAAGGGGCGAGGCGCAACTGTATGGAACATGAATGGGCGCGAGTTCATCGACTGCATGGGCGGATACGGAGTAAGCATTGTTGGACACTGCCACCCGAAAATCGTCGAAGCCGTTAAGAGGCAATGTGAAACTCTGATCACTTGCCACTGTTCCCTTTACAACGATAAAAGGGCTGAACTACTGGAGAAACTGGTTAACATAGCCCCAAAAGGATTAGATAAAGTGTTCTTATGCAATAGCGGAGCAGAGTCCGTTGAATGCGCTCTAAAACTCGCAGTGAAGTACACTGGAAAAAAGGAAATCCTAGCCATGACGGGAAGCTATCATGGAAAAACTTTAGGAGCATTATCGGCAACCTGGGGACCAAAATATAGGAGCGCATTTCAATCGCTTATACTTCCAAATTTTAAGTTCGTCCCTTTTGGCAACGTAGAAAAAGTTGAGGAAGCAATCTCCAAGGATACGGCGGCTATTATAGCCGAACCAATTCAGGGGGAAAGCGGCATATACTTAGCGCCAGATGGCTTTCTTCCTCATTTGCGTGAACTTTGCGATAAAAACAATGCACTATTAATCTTTGATGAGGTGCAAACGGGCTTCGGACGAACTGGAAAAATGTGGGCTTCGCAACATTGGAACGTGACGCCAGACATAATGTGCATAGCCAAGGGCATGGCTGGAGGAATCCCCATGGGAGCTACAATCGCGAAAAGCGAAGTTATGAACACATTTGCAATCGGAGAGCATTCAAGCACGTTTGGAGGCAATCCCCTTGCATGTGCCGCAGCCTGTGCAACCATAGACGTAATTAGAGAAGAAAAGTTGCCTGAACGAGCTAGAGTGTTAGGAGAGTTCTTCAAAAATAGGCTGCTTGAAATTCAGAAAAAGTCTAGAATTGTTAGGGAAGTTCGCGGGCTTGGGCTAATGATTGGGCTTGAGTCTCGTTTTGATGTGTACAACGTGCTCATGAAGGCAATAGACAGAGGACTCATACTGCTTTACTCCAAAAAGAACATTATTCGTTTCCTTCCACCCCTAGTCATTGAAAAATCTCAACTTGAAAAAGCCGCAGACATTTTGGAGGAGCTACTAAAGGAAGAAGAGCGAGAAAGACTTCATAATTAATTTGGCAAAGGAGCAGCAAACCGCCTAAAAAGGAAGGCAAACAAATGAATTCGGTTGAACCGGAAAAATTGTTGACACAAATGTTGGAAATTTACAGTCCAAGCGGACACGAGGAAAACTTAGCCAATTTCTTAAAGAACAAACTAACGGAATTAGAGTTCGAAAACGTTAGGCTGGACAAAGCAGGCAATGTTCTAGGCGAAGTAGGAAAGGGTTCTCTGACAGTCTTGCTATGCGGTCACATGGACACTGTTCCCGGACGCCTACCCGTAAAAATTGAAGGCGACAGAATTTATGGTAGAGGAGCTGTGGATGCAAAGTCTTCTCTTGCAGCGATGATTATGGCTTCATCTAAATTGGTCGGTCAAGAAATAGGGGGAAGAGTAATAGTTGCCTGTGTCGTTGACGAAGAAGGAAAGGGAATAGGCATCCGCCAACTAATGCGGAATAAATTAGGCGTTGACTATGCAATTTTTGGCGAACCGAGCGGAATCGACAGCATAACCATAGGTTATAAGGGAAGGCTGTTGGTGAAAATTCTTTGTGAAACTGAGCCTGGTCATGTTGGCGCTCCTCGCGGATTTGACAACGCCATTGAGAAAGCCTATGTGCTATGGAGCCAAATAGAGGCGTGGGCATCAGAAAAGAAGAAATCCTCAGACAGCATGTTTTACTCAACGACTGCTTGTTTAACGGGCATACATGGCGGAGAGGCGTCCAATGTGATTCCAAGCAAATGCACAATGAGGATTGATGTTAGGCTTCCGCCAAGCGTCAATTGCCAAAAAGGCGTTGATGGGCTCCACGCAATAATTCAACAATTTGAGCTGAAAAATCCTGGAGTAGGGCTTAAGATGCGGATTGAGGATAGAATCGAGCCGTTCATAGCCGATAAGGACTCAGTGTTGGTTAAGGCGTTGACGCAAGCAATTGAAGAAACGGTTAAAGGCCCAGCAAAGCTCTTAAGAAAGACTGGAACAGGCGACATGAACATTTTCGCAACAAAAACGAAGGTTCCAACGGTTACGTATGGGCCTGGAAACTCTAAATTAAGCCACACATTAAACGAATACATAGAAATTAAGGATTATTTAGCCAGCATAGAAGTTCATCGAAAGACCATTAGGAATCTACTCACAATTATTAGAAAGTAGCATAGTTTTCATTGAGGCGAGCTACCAATGTAAAAGAAACGGGAGACAATTAATTTCTAACATTTTTCTTCTTCGTTTATTTTCTCATTGTTTTGAGCATTTGTTCGTAGCTTACTGGTTTTAGAACTATTTTTCCGTCTGGTTCCTCTAGATATAGGATTATGTCTCCGATTTTCACTTTCAATTTCTTTTGAACGTTCTTGACCAGTGTGATTCTGAATTTTGGACCGACTTTGCTTGTGCCTAAAATTCTTCCTTCTATGCTCACGTTGGTTCCCTTTCTAATGTTACTTTAACACTTTGGAAATAAAGGATGGTGAGAAAGTGGCACAGTAGCACTTTTATACCCTTAATTACATTATAAAAATATCATGACCGAAAAGAAACTTAGATGCGGCTGCACAGTTGACCAGTATGGTTATATCATAAAACTGTGTCCACAACACCTGCAAGAAATGAAGGAATACATCAAAGAAGCAAAGCGAATCAAAGCAGAAATGGAAAAATAACTCTCAATTACCTCAACTTTTCTACAAAATTTCTTAGTTTGTCCATTGCCTCCATAATTGTAGTTAGGCTTGTTGCATAAGAAAATCGGATGTGGCCTTCTCCATAGGTGCCGAAGGCGCTTCCAGCTGTTGCGCATACTCCCTCTTCTTCGAGCAGTTTCTCCACGATTTCTTTAGAAGTTTTGTTAAAGGCTGAGAAGTCTGGGAAGACGTAGAAGGCTCCTTTTGGCGTTGGGCATTTCATTCCATGAATTTCATTCAGCTTTCTCACAATGGTTTTTCTTCTTTCATCGTATTCTTTGACCATTCTTTCTACGCAGTCTTGTGGCCCCCTTAACGCTTCTACGCCGGCTTTTTGAATGAAGCTCGCTGGGCACGTGGTGGTCGCCTGCTGAATCCTCTGCATGGCTTCAATGGTTTCTTTGTTAGCCACTGCGTAGCCTAGTCTCCATCCTGTCATTGCGTAGGTTTTGCTGAATCCGTTGAGGATTATGGTTCTTTCCTTCATTCCACTTATGGAAGCCATGCTTATTGTCTCGAAACCGTCGTATACGATTCGGTCATAGATTTCGTCTGAGAGAACCAGAAGGTCATGGTCCTTCGCGATGTCGGCTACAGCCCTAATTTCTTTCTCGGCTAAGGCGCCCCCGGTCGGATTGTTCGGAGAATTAACCACAATCATTTTCGTGTGGCTCGTTATCTTTTCCTTTAACTCTTCTTCGTTGAGGCTGTATCCTTCCCCTGTTGGAACCTCGACTGGCTTAGCTTCGGCTGCTTGCACACATGTGTAGAAGGTTGGCCATATTGGGGAAAGGATTAATGCTTCGTCTCCTGGGTTTAGGGTGGCTAGGCATGCGCAATAGAGGGCATGCTTAGTTCCTGGCGTAACCAGAATTTCGTTTTTGGGGTTGGCTTCGACTCCCCTAGTTTTTAGGTCTTCGGAGACTGCTTCCCTAAGCTCCAGAATTCCTTTGCTTGAAGTGTAATGGGTGAACCCTTCTTTCATAGCCTTGTAGGCTGCTTCTTTAATGTGGCTTGGAGTGTCGAAGTCGGGCTCCCCCGCCTCCATGTGGAGAACCCTTCTTCCTTTTCTGGCTATTTCTTCAGCTTTTTCCAGCATTCCTATGGTTTCTGATGGCGCAATGAACCGCATTCTTTCAGCTAACCTCATTTTCTCACATCCGATCAATTCTCAAAATATTTTAGCCATTCTTTCGCATGCTTCCTTTATTTCTTCTTTCGGTCGGGTTATGGAAATCCTCACGTAGGTTTTTCCTTGTTTTCCGAAGCCTATGCCCGGCGTCACTATTACGCCTTTTTCCAGCAGTTTCGCGGCGAAGTCCATGGAGTCGCATCCGCAGTTTAGCCAAACATAGAAGGTGGCTTTAGGCTTGTCGCATTTAAAGCCCAATGAGTTTAAGCCTTCCACTAATACGTCTCTTCTTTCCTTATAAATTTGATTTATTTTTTGTAGGTGCTCTGGCGGTTTATCGCTAGTATAACTTTCAAGCGCCTTCACTGCTACTTTCTGGATGTAAACGGGAGGACCTGAATCAATTTGTGACTTAACTTTCGTTAACCCTTTTATTAGCTGCTGGTTTCCGACGGCGAAGCCTATTCTGTCTCCTGTCATGTTAAAGGTTTTTGAGCATGAATGAAATTCTATGGCTAATTCCTTTCCGCCTTCAACTTGGAGAATGCTCGGAGCCTTGTATCCGTCAAAAGTTATTTCCGAGTAGGCATTATCGTAACACACAATTATGTTGTTTTCTTCGGCGAATTCAACGATTCGCTTAAGGAAGCCCTTGTCCACAACGGCTCCAGTTGGGTTGTTAGGATAGTTCAAAAACATCATCTTAGCTTTCCTTTCAGTTATTGCCTCAAAGTCGGGTGTGAAACCGTTCTCCTCAAGCAGAGGCATAGGAACTGGAATGCCGTCACTTAACAAAGCGCCGCCATTAGCATAAACCGGATAGGCGGGGTCTGGAACTAAAACTCGGTCGCCAGAATTAATGAAGGCTCTAGTAACGTTTGCTATGCCCTCCTTTGACCCGATTAAGGCTATGACTTCCGTTTCTGGGTTTAGGTCAACGCCGAATCTTTTTTTGTACCAGTTTGCCACCGCCTGCCTAAATTCTGGTTCTCCTTGACTGAAGGAATAATTGTGGTTTTTGGGGTCAGTCGCCTCTTTGCGAAATGCGTCTAATATGAAGGTCGGCGGAGGGAGGTCGGGGTCGCCTATGCTTAGGGAAATAATGTCTACGCCTTGCCTTTTCTTTTCATTGATGAGCTTCTCCATTTCGGCGAAAACGTATGGCGGAAGCCTCTTAACCCTTTCAGCTAAGTCAACTTTCATTCATTTTCCCTCAAGAGTAATTCACCTTCGAAGACCTTCTCGGCGGGTCCAGTCATGAGAATATTTCCCGAATACTCGATTTGTAAATTTCCGCCAAGCAGGTGCACCGTCGCCTTACTGCTGACCTTTTTGAGCAGGTTTGCCGCTACCACGCTGGCACAGGCTCCTGTGCCGCAGGCGAGGGTTTCACCGCAGCCCCTTTCCCAAACCCGCACGCTCAACTCCTCTTTACTTAAGACCTGCACAAAGTCCACATTAACCCTATGAGGAAAAAGCTGATGCCTTTCAATTTTTGGACCAATTTCCTCCACGGAAAACTTCTTCACGTTATCAACAAAAATGACGCAGTGGGGATTCCCAAGCGAGAGGCATGTTACCTTAAACTTTCCTCCATCGACCGCTAGGTCCTCGTTTATGCACGTGCCTCTTCCAAGCATGGGAATGCTGCCTCTCTCTAGAATTGGCGAACCCATGTCCACCTTTGCCTCCTTCGCTTCTCCCTTGCTTATGGTGAGCCAAACCGTTTTTATTCCAGCCAAAGTCTCTACGCTTTGTTCCTTCTTTTTCACGATTTTGTTTTCGTAGCAGTATTTTGCAAAGCATCGAATGCCGTTGCCGCACATTTCGGCTTCGCTGCCGTCAGCGTTAAAAATTCGCATTTTCGCATCCGCTATTTTTGAACCGTATAAGAGAAGTAAGCCGTCAGCCCCCACAGAAAATCTTCTTTCGCATAGTTTTCGAGCCAGCCCGCTCAGTTCATCCTCGCCTATTGCGTTGTCTCGGTTATCGATAACAATGTAGTCGTTTCCCAAACCGTGCATTTTCCAAAACCTCATTCACTGCCACTCCGCAAGTTTTTGACCCTCCGCCAAATCGTCTAGAGCTTCTCTTTCCCGAACTAAGGCGTATTTTCCGTTTTTGACCAAAACCTCAGCGGCTCTAGGCCTCGAATTATACTGAGAACTCATCGAGTATCCATAGGCTCCAGCATTGAGTATGGCGAGTAAGTCCCCTTCATGGACTTTTGGCAGTTTCCTGTCCTTGGCTAGGATGTCGCCAGATTCGCAGAGGGGACCAGCCACGTCATATGTTTCCTCTTCTGGAAGATTCAACTTGTTCGCAATTAGCATAGGATGATAGGAGCCGTACATTGCAGGTCTTACTAGCGTGTTGAAGCCAGCGTCTACCCCGACGAATTTTTTGAAAGGCGTAACCTTTACGGTGTTCACGGCTGTTAGGAGAACTCCCGAATCACAGACGATGTAGCGGCCAGGCTCAACGCAAAAAATGGGCTCCCCTAAGCTGTACTCCCTGATTTTACGCCGAAACAAATCGAGGAGTTGGTCCGAAAATATGTTAAGGTCTAATTCCTTCTCTTCCGGCTTGTATGGAACTCCGATTCCGCCCCCGATGTCAATGAACTCAAAGTCTACACCAGACTGATCGTGAACCCTTTTGGCAGTGCCCAAAAGCTTCTCAGTGGCTAGGAGAAAGGGCTCGACGTTTAGAATGCCAGATCCAATGTGCATGTGTATGCCAAACCTTTTCACCCCCGCATTTCTAGCTATTTCATAAGCCTCCACTGCCTCGTTTTCCCATAATCCAAACTTCGAGTCTCTGCCCGCTGTTATGCAATGTTCATGGTGCCCCGCTCCAACTTCTGGGTTTATCCTTATTGACAAGAGATCAGGCGTAGACATTTTGAGGAGTCTATTCAACTGCGACACAGAATCCACGTTTATCATTACCTTTGAGGCTAGAAGAAACTTCAGTTCATCGTTTCTTACACTTGTTCCAGTAAATAGTATTCTCTGTGGCGTAAAGCCCGCTTTTAGGGCTAGGAAAACTTCTCCTGGGCTCACGGCGTCTATGCATGCGCCTTCGCCCTCCAATATTTTGAGTACGGATAAGCTTGCGTTCGCCTTGACAGAGTAATGGACCCTAATTTTCGAATAGTTTCGTTTTAAGGCGTTGTAAACGTTTCTGTAGTTTTCTCTAATCCTTGCTTCGCTGAGTACGTATAGCGGAGTGCCAAATTCCTCCGCTAGCTTTCTGGCTGAAACGCCATCAATATACAATTCGCCCTTCCTGTTTTCCAGCATCTTAGGTAACATCATTTTTCGTCCCACTCTTAATCCGCTTATATCTAGGCGAATTAACTAAATGTACTTCTTTGCAACCATAAGCTCAGCGCTTAGAATTCCGGCGCCTGCAGCGCCTCTAATCGTGTTATGTCCTAAGCACAGGTATTTTACTGTTAATATTGGGTCGCTTCTGACTCTGCCGACTGTTATGCTCATTCCTTTTCCTGCGTCTCTGTCGTATCTAGGCTGAGGTCTATTAATCTCTTTTCTCACAATTATGGGTTTTTCAGGCGCTGTTGGCAACTTTAACTTTTGGGGCTCGCCTCTGAATTCTTTGAAGGATTTCATGACTTCCTCTGGGCTGGGCTTGTCCTCTAATTCGACGAAAACAGCCTCTAGGTGTCCGTCCTTAACGTGCACTCGGTTACAAGTCGCGCTAAGTGTGATGTTTGCGTTTTGCACCTTGGCGCCGCTGAATCTTCCCAGAATCTTCAAGGTTTCAGACTCAAGTTTCTCTTCCTCGCCAGAAATGAAGGGTACAACGTTGTCGATTATGTCTAGGGAGGCCACTCCAGGATAGCCAGCGCCACTTAAAGCCTGCATGGTTGAAACCATTACTTTTTTGAGACCGAAAGCCATGAGGGGCTTTAGGGTTATGACTAACTGTATTGTTGAGCAGTTTGGGTCCGTGGAAATGAAGCCTTCCCAACGCCTTTTCTTTTTCTGGATGGGAATTAAGGCTAAATGTTCTGGGTTCACTTCAGGTATAAGAAGCGGCACATCCTCTTCTAGTCTATGTGCCTTAGCTTTGCTGACAACGGGATATTTGGCGGCAAATTCTTCCTCAGCTGGTCCAGCTATTTCCCCTGGCAAAGCAGAGAAAATGAAGTCAACTTTGCCCGTTTTTTCCACTGATTTAACATCACTTAAAACTACGGTCATTTCCCCAATTTCAGGAGGCATCTCAGAATCCAGCACCCAGTTGCAGGCTTCCCTGTACCTTTTGCCAGCTGACCTTTCTGAGGCTGCGAGCACCTCTATTTGGAACCATGGGTGTCCCTGCAATAGCTCAACGAACCTTTGTCCAACAGCTCCAGTTGCGCCTAATATGGCTACTTTACGTCTCAAACGCCTCACCTACCGCTTTAAGTGCATCCTTAAGACTAGACTCTTCAATAAAAAGGTTAATTGTCGCTTTACTAGTCGTAACCTCGATTATGTTAATGCCCTTAGATGCTAAGGTGTTAGTTATCTTAGCAACCCAGCCAGAAGAATCAATGAAAACCGGATGGGTCAACTCAATCATGCCAACTTTATCCTTGCAGCTAATGGCTTTGAATAATTTAAGGCTGTGAAGCCTATTCACAGTGTCTTTCACGTTTGTAAGGCGAGCGAAGACAGTGACGGATTTTCTTCCAGTGCTGACTCCGTAAATGGAGTCTTGACGAAGCGTGGAGAAAAGCTTACTCAGGTTTTCGGGGTTAATTGTGCAAACCACAGTTACCGCTGACAAGCCTTCATGTTGACTTATTTCCGCAGATTTTGGATAAAAGACCCCAGTGATGTCCGTTCCCCCTGTGGAAAGGTTATTTGAGTAAAAACTAACCACCCTCAGCTTCTGGTTTGGAAGCTTATAACGTAAAGCCTCAGGTCTGAGAATTTTTGCTCCTCCTTGGGCTAGGGCGAACATTTCGTGAATGTCAAGTTCATCAAACATTCTGGCGTTTGGCACAATTTTTGGATCAGCCGAAAGGACGCCGTTAGTGTCTTTAACGAGAATTACTTCGTCCGCCTCCAAACAGTTCGCAATCAGCAGAGCCGTTGTGTCGCTTCCACCTCTGCCAAGAGTAGTTATCTTTCCATGTTCGTCTCGTCCCAGAAAACCGCAAACCACAGGAATGGCCTTTCCTAAAAGGGGCTCCAAGTGTTTTTTAATAAGTGCCTTAGTCTTCTCCAAGTTTGGTTTAGCGTCGCGGAAATTCGAGTCAGTGATTATTGGCCAATTGCCATGAGCCGGGTCGAAGTAAACAGCCTCTGCTCCCAGAGACCTTAAGGCGGAGCAGAAAAAGCGGGCGCTTGTTCTCTCTCCCATGGACACAATTTCGGCGTAGTCGCTGTCGCTGACACCTATCTGCGACATGGTCTCAACTAGGCTGTCTGTTGTTTTGCCGATGGCTGAAACCACTACAACAATTTCCTTATAGCCAGATTTAATGACCATTTCAGCGGCTTCCCTAATCCTCTCGCCAGAGGAGAGGTCGGCGCCACCGAACTTGACAACTGCCCTATTACCCATTTTTAGTTAACTCCTAGAAACTCAGCTTAGCACGTCTTCCATAGTGTAGATTTTCGGCTCACTTTGCCCGCAGACCCACTCTGCGGCGTATAGGGCGCCTTGAGCGAATACGCTTCTCGAAAAGGCGGTGTGCTCGATTCTAAGCATTTCGTGGGGACCAGCTATTACGAGGTCGTGTACGCCCGGAACGCCTCCAATCCTTAAGGAGAGAATTTCAAGCTCCTCTGGAGTTCTGAGGCTTAAGCCTTCTCTGCCGTAAATCGTTTTGGAGTAGCCCCTTAAACCTGAGACTATTTCGCCCAGTTGCTTAGCTGTTCCGCTGGGAGCGTCCTTCTTTCCAGTGTGATGAATTTCAACTATGCTGAAGTTGTAGTCTTGCGGGAAAGCCTTACAGAGCTGAGCCAACTTAAAGAGGATGTTAACGCCTAAGGCGAAGTTAGGTGAGAAAACGGCTGGAACCTTGCCTGAAACTACCTCTCGAACCTTTGCCATCTGTTCGGCGGTTAAGCCCGTTGTTCCCATAACAATTCTCTTTCCAAGCTTGGCGACTACGGGAAGATTTGCCACTTCCGCGCTTGGCGTAGTGAAAGTCATGTAAACGTCGGCATCCCTCACAGCTTCCTTTAAGCCGTTTGGACCCACCATTTTGACGTTTAAGTCGCATATTCCTGCTTCTCTCAAAGTTTTCCCAACGCTTGGGTCATCCGAGGCGGCTAATGCTCCAACAACTTGGAAGCCCCTGCTAACTGCCTCCTTGATTAAGGTGCTTCCCATTCTTCCTGTGGCGCCGGCTACGCAGATTTTAAGCATAGAAAAGTCCCTTCCAAAACTTCTCTTCATATAGTCGTTTGCCTAAGTCAACGTCAAAAAATTCTTCCACTGGCTCAAGGACTTCAGGATTGTTCTCGTAGACCTTCTTCGCCGCGCCCAAAACGATTTCCATTCCCTTCCTCGTCATCTTTCCTAATGGCTGCCTGCATGGACCTGAAGGCATGCCTAAAATGTTCATTAAAGTCTTATAGGGCAACGGATTTCTAGCCTTGCAGGGCGCAGTACCGAAAGGCGTCTGCTCCTCAGTTTTAACTGTGACTATCTCAAAAAATGGATTCAACGCATCAGAAAGCTCCTTGGCCTTTTTCACGTCTCCCTTGAAAAGGCTTTGGGCAAGGTCTTGAACTACTCTTGGCGCAATGTTTGATGTGACCGAAACCACGCCGCTAGCCCTAATGTCTGGGGAGGTCATCATAGTGTATGTCATGTTGTCGTCTCCGGAAAGGATGTCGAAGTCTTCGCCGCAAAGCTTTCTAGTTAATTTCATGTTTTCTAGGTTGCCTGTAGCCTCCTTAACCGCTCTTACATTTTGGAGTTGGGAGTGAAGAACGGCTAGGTCTTGAGGCAACAGTTGGGTTCCGCATCTGCCCGGAATCACGTATGGAATAACTTGGATTTCTGGAAAGGCTTTCGCGACAGGCTCAACATATTCCTTCCTTATTTCCAGGGAGCTGGGTCCATTGTAATAGGGGTCTACGAGCAGAACAGAGCGTACGCCGAAATCGTATGCGTGTTTAGTGGCGTTCATGGCTTCTTCGGTGCTGTTGCTTCCTGTTCCAGCAATGGTTAAGCATCTTCCATTGATGTATTCATGGGTTTTTTCAATGACGATGTTATGCTCTTCCCAACTTAGTGTGGGGCTTTCCCCGGTCGTTCCAACGGCGAGAATGCCCTTGGCGCCTTCCTTCACTTGAAACTCAACTAACCTTCGTAGACCTTCATAGTCAACTTCGCGATTCTTTTTCATTGGCGTTACAAGCGCCGTGTAGCAACCGCTGAACACCTGCACTTCATTTCACCTTCGTTCATCGGAGGCTAAATGTTTATTAAGCATTATTTAAACTTTCCGTTTTCTGTATTTCTATTACGAAAATCGTAAATAAGACAGTATTCTACGAAAATCGTAGCAATATTTTTATTTTCGAACTTCGCATCAAGCACTCATGGACGATATAGACTTAAACATTCTTGAAATATTAAGGCAGGATTCTCGAACTAAGTTTGTGAAAATTGCGGAAGTTGTCGGCTTAACTGAAGGGGCAGTTAGGAAGAGGGTAAAGAAGATGGTGGACGAAGGCATGATAATGAAGTTCACAGTTGAAACTAAAGCAGAAGTGGAAGGCATAGTCTTGGTAAAGACGGATCCAGCTTTAACTAGAGAGGCGGCACAGAAAATTAAGAAGCTTTCAGACAAGGTCTTTGAGGTTTCAGGCGACTACGACATCGCCGCCCTAATTCAAGCCTCCACGATGGAGGAACTAAACAGAAAAGTGGATGAAATCAGAGGGCTCCCAGAAGTCCTGAACACAAACACGCTGATTAAACTTGTAAGCGACTAACCCCTTGAATGGAATAGCTGAAACGCAGTCAGTTTGGTGAAATTTATGGCTAGCGTTGAATTAGTTTTCTTGGGAACGGGAGGCGGCAGATTCGCGACTATAACTCAGAAGCGGAGAACGGGGGGAATTCGCATTCTTTCAGAAATCCTTAACGTGCACTTGGATCCTGGACCAGGGGCGCTGATATACTCGTTGAACATGGGGCTGGATCCCCAGAAGGTTAGGGCGGTTCTTGTTTCCCACGCGCACCCAGACCATTCCAATGATGCGGAAATCCTAGTTGAAGCTATGACAAGTGGAATGACCAAGAAGCGCGGTGTTTTGGCTGCCTCTCACAGTGTTTTGTTAGGCAACGAAGTTTGCGAACCCTCGATCTCAAAGTATCATCAGCAGATGCCCGAAAAGGTGATAGAAGCAAAGCCGGGAGCCGCCTTCAACGTGAACGGCGTGAAGATTTTGGCTACTAAAGCCAGACATTCTGATCCTGATGCTGTTGGTTTTCGGCTTGAAACCCGAGAGGTGGGAGACATCGCTTACACGTCGGACACCGAGTTCTTTGAGGGCATAGGAAAGTTCTACGAAGGCGTTAGGCTCCTCATCTTGTGCACTATGAGGCCGTCTGGAGAGCCCTGGAAGGGCCACATGACAACAGACGACGCCATAAAAGTATTGGAAGAGGCTAAACCGGAAACGGCGGTAATCACCCACTTCGGCATGAAAATGATCTTCGGAGTACCCAATCGCGAGGCAGAGCTTATTCAACAAAAAACTGGAGTTCCTACCATAGCTGCCGTAGATGGAATGCGCCTAAATATAAGCGAGGAAATTGAAATCCAAAAGCCAAGTAGGAAATAGCGAGGACTAGAAGAGTTTCTTATCTGAAACTAAAGTAAAAATCACAATTTAGTTTTGGTGGATTTTATTTTTCGTGCGAGTTCCAATGCCTTTAGTTGAGTTGAGACAAGTATGTTTCCTTTGACGCCTTCTTTCCAGAGTATTTCAAGAGCTTCTCTTAGCGGAACTCCCAGTAGCTCTGAGGCTTCTCGCAGAGAGAGCTCGCCTTCTTTGTAAAGTCGGGATATGTATTGCTTTACTCCTAGCTGGATAAGTTGTCTTATCACTGTCGATTCGTCTAATCCTTCCTTATTCACTCGGTATTCTATTACCTTAATAAGATTTTTAGGGACACGCGTAGTTTTTGGAACCATACTCATGGAAGTTCACCTCTCTTCTCAATTTCAAGTTTAGACATAATGTATTCTTCGTCGCTGACCATAGATTTGATGTGTTCTAAAAGCTCTAGGGCTCTTTCTTTGCTTATTGCGTTCTTTTTCCAAGTGTAGATTATTAGGGCCGTAGGCGTAATGCAGAGAATTTCTATTTCCTCCATTTTTCGTATGAATTTCTGGTCGTCGCTGGCTATGGCTGTAAATCCCCCCTTTTGAAATAGGCTGTAGACATCAACCTCTCCTCCTTTAAGCCTAAGTGTTTCTACTATGCGACGAATTTCAGTGGTTACATGCGCTGGTTTGACTCTAATTTTTTCAGTTTTGATGTTCTTATCAATCTCTAGTGGGTCAGGATAACCAGAGGCTCTACCCTCATCAACGGTTTCTCTTTTCACTGTTTCCGGAATAGTCACGTTTATGCATATAGCTATGATTCCTTTTGCCCCTCCCTTCGTCAACTTGATTAAGCAGTCAGAGTCCATGACCACTTTCATATTACAAAGTAACAAAAGTGTACGATTTAAACTTTTTCATGGAAAACAAAATGCTCCGCACCCTAAGCTTACAGGAATACATAGTATAACGAAAAAAGCGTGTATTAAGTTAATAACGCGATCTTAATACTTATTGTGTTTTTACAGAAGAGCGAACGTCGCTGTGTCAAATTTGGAAAACAAGCCCAACGCCTACATAAAAACCAAGACTTGCCCAAAATATACCAGCAAAAACGAAAGCTTACGCTCTATACTGTAGCAAATGCAGCATCCAATGGTCCAGTAAGCCATAAAAGACGCCGTTAAAAGAGTTGTGGACGCCAAGCAAAATCCAGAAACCCATACAAACTTAGCCATTTCTTAAGGAAAACTGAGCTTAACTTGTTTTACTCAACGACAAATACGTTGCCGTTTAGTCTATGAGCCTTTGTTCTCTCTTCCTCTGATGGTTCGGCGAAGCGCAGCTCCTTAATTTTGTGCATGGCTTTTAGGTCCTCTTGGAAGATTTCTAGCTCCTTCGGCGCGTACACCGTGGCTTTCAGTTCTCGGTTTAGTGCGATGCCTTTCTCCTTCTTGTACTTCCAAACTAGAGTGTTGAAGTTTAGGAACTGAGACTTAAACTCTATTAGGTTGCTTTCCCATTCGGGCTTTTTCTTTGGAAAATTTTGAACATGTATACTTTCGTTTGAGTATAGCTCCAGCCATGCAGCCTCCGCTATAAAGGGGCAGATGGGAGCCAAAAGCTTTAGTATGGTCTCTAAACATGCGTGAAGGGTGTACCAAGCACCGCGCTGTAGCTTTTCATTGAACTCGTTGTTTTGGTTGTATGCCCTTGATTTGGCAGCCTCAATGTAATGGTCGGCGAAAACGTTCCATGTGAAAGCCCTAATGGCGTTGGCTGGAATATACACATCCATCTCATCGTAACTCGATCTGCACTCTTCGATTAGTCTGTTAAGCTCTGCAAGGATTAGCCTGTCAAGGGCTGTCAGCTCGTAATCTTCGGTTATTCGCGGAAAGGAAGATATGAACCTCGCGATGTTCCAGAGCTTTGTTAAAAATTTAGATGTTCCTTCCACTTTTTCAAAGGAGAAGCGTATGTCTCCCTTCGTTATGTCTCCTTCTAGGCATGTCCATATTCTTAGAGCTTCAGCTCCGTACCTTTTAAGAACGTCCTGCGGATCGACAACGTTTCCTAAGCTCTTACTCATTTTCCTTCCTTTTTCATCAATAACATGCATGTTTATCCAAACATTTTCGAATGCAGCCTTTCCGAAGAGCAGATAAGCCTTCAACAATGTGAAGTAAAGCCAGTTTCGGATGATTTCCTTGCCTTGCGGACGAAGGGCGCAGGGGAATTTCTCTTTAAAAAATTTTTTATCCCATAAATATCCTAGAATATAGATTTCTGAGTTGGCTGAGTCAAACCAAGTGTCAAAGGTTCTTTCTTCCCCTCTAAATTGAGTGTTGCCGCATTTGGGACACTCCCTTATTGGCGGTTTTCCTTTCCAAGGTTGGTAGTATCTTCCGGGTTTTGGAACATAAACATAATCGCATTTTGCGCAATACCATAGGGGAATTTCGGTTCCGTAATATCTTCTTCTGGAGATTACCCAATCGACATCGAGGGAATTTATCCAGTCTATGAGTATTTGCTTGCTTTCCGGAGCGAAAAACTTCATTTGATCTGCGATTTTTAATATATCTTTTTTAAATTCCGTTTGTTTTAAGTAAAACTCTTTCATCTGTATAAACTCTATGGGATTTTTTGATCTCCAACAGACGGGTCGCCTCTGATCTAGCCATTCTTGCTTCACTAACAAACTTTGAGCTTTGAGGGCTTCAATTATTTTTTTCCTAGCTTCTTGTACTGTTAGCCCTCTATACCCACGAGCATTTTCGTTCATTCTGCCTCTGTCGTCTATGGCGTAAATCGGATCAATATTCAGCTCTCTGAGCAGTCTAACATCGCTATAATCGCCGAAGCTGCACACCATAACTAATCCTGAGCCGAATTCAGGCTTTGCAAAGGGATGCTGAATTATTTTGACTTCGTGACTGAAAATGGGAACGATGGCGTGTCTTCCTTTTAAATGCTGGTATCTTTCGTCTTCTGGATTAAACGAGACTATTCTGCATGTGCATAGTAATTCTGGTCTGGTGGTCGCTATGATGATGTCTTCGCCTGTTTCTTTAACCTTGAATTTAATGTAGCTTAATGCTACTTTTTCCTCTTCGTATTCAACCTCTGCATCGGAAATGGTTGTTCGGCAGACTGGACAATAGTTAGTTGTTTTCACGTCTTCGTAAATTAGTCCTTCATTCCAGAACTCAATGAATGTCTCTTGTGTTAATCTCCTGTACTCTGGGTCGTCTGTCTCATATCTGCCACTGACTTTGTGTTCAACATTCCAAGAATTGCAACTTAAACCTAACCTCTTAAAAGTGTCGAGAGAAACGTCTCCACACTCTTTCAAGACTAGCCTACACTTTTCTATAAATTCTTCCCTTGGCGTTTCATGCATCAGAATATTAAATGTCTTCTCAGTTTGAACCTCAACTGGCAAACCATTCTTATCCAGACCCAGCGGAAACAAAACATTAAAACCAGCCATTCTTCTAAATCTTGCAAAAATATCCATGCATACGTAGGTGTAAGCCTGACCTATGTGGACAGGCGTATTAACATACGGCGGAGGAGTATCTATACTGAACAAAGGCTTTTCGCTATCCTCGTCAAATTTAAATAGTCCTTCCTTCTGCCATTTTTCAAAAAGCGTTAATTCTATTCTCGGATTCCAAGTTTTTTCCTTAATTTTAGGTTTAAACGTTAACTTAGCCTTAGTTTGCTGCATTGCTTAGTCTCCCTTTACATAGGTGAGGGCAATAACCCTTTATGGAAGCGAGGATTTTTTGATCTAGAGGGCTTAAAAGTATTTTGGGTGAGATTATTGTACTTGGCAGTGGGTCATCCTAATTCCCTTCATGTGCCTAAGAGTTCTGAGGGATATAAAGATTTAAACGTTGTGGCAAATAACCATTGCTTGCGATTTTCACTCCCATGTTTAAGGACTCAAGCGAAGGACAGCCGTGAGAGCGACAGAGAATCGTTGCTGAAACCGTTGTTAGAAAGGATGCGCAAAGAAAAACTTGGTTTAGAGCGGCGAAAGACACGTTTTTGTTACTAGGCTGTAGTAAAAGGCACGATTTCTAAGCCCTTGCTGGTGATAATCACATTGTGATATTTTCTGCTGTGGTTGGTTCCACGCATCTTGCGTATCATGAACCTTGTCTTGAGCTCTAAGCCTTCAGTCAAGTTCTCCAGAGCCAACACTGAGTCGGCAAGGAACTCTTCAACTCCAAGTCCAAGCGTATTGGAGCCTGCTGGCACGCTGCACGTCATTATTGTGGTGACGCCCTGCGCCTTCAACATTCTGTAGAAAACGTGCATGAGTGTTCTATATTCGAATCTCTCCTTGCAGGCGGTTAGAAAGGCGGTCAGCGAGTCTATGACCAGCCGCTCGGCTTTCATTCCTTTAAGCTCACTCATGATAAACTCAACGTTTGCGCTTAACCCTCCGCCTTTCAGCGCCTCAAGATCGACGACTTTTATTAAGCCTTGGCGTTCAAGATTTTCTAAGTCAAAGCCTAATCTTAGCATGTTCCTTTTTAGGGTCTTTGCGTCTTCTTCGAAGGTGGCGTATAATCCTCTTTCACCGTGTTGAGTGGCACCGGCGTAGATGAACTGGACAGCGAAAATGGTTTTGCCACTGCCCATTCCTCCAGCTAAGAGAACAGTGTCCCCTTTGAGAAAGCCGTTCTCAATCAGCCCGTCTAAGCCCGGAATACCTGAGTTAGCACGCTCAAGCATTCTCCATACCTCTTACAACTTGAGTCTCTTGTACGTAATTTTCTGTACAACCATAGTTTCTATAACCCTTCCACCAGCGCCAAAAACGTCTTCCAGCGCTTTACGGAAGACTTCTGGGCTCTTCAGAACCTCGTTCTTTTTTAGGTCATATTTATTCTCTAAAATTATAAAGATCAGTTCCTTTGAGGTCTCGCCTAAGGCTTCCTCCAGAACCTCCTCTAAGGCTTTCAGTGAATCTTCATTCAATTCAGTAGCCTTCGCCTTAATAGTTTTGGTCGCCAACACAAGTTAATTTTAGCTGAAATTATATCTAAGGCTAGTGTCACCGCGCTCTGTAACTAAAGGTGACAGCAAGCATATTTTCAAGCTAAGAGCCTAGCGTTGACTTGTTGTCAATTGTTAGGATGGGGCTTGAAGCGGAGGGTGGCTGCAACGCCTCCGAAAGAATTCTTTAGCATTATTCCCTCTTCGGTTTCTGTGGATATGATCTCCACGTCTGACCCTACTTGTTCAGCTAGTTCGGCTAGGTCGTCAATGATGTCTTTAACCTCAGCTATTTGTAGGGCGGGAGTGTTGCACTTGGGGCAGGGTTTTCCGCTAATGTCTTGTTCAAGATTCGGAATGTTTCGGCTCTTTGTAACTTCTTGTCGAAAGTATTCGCACACTGAGCACTTAACAGTGACTCGCACCACGTCCAATCCCTCAGAAAGGAGAAGAGTTTTCACGGCGCCTGCTCCTAGGCTTCGCCTCACTTCATCTTCCCCATAGGTTGCTAAGCCAGTGTCGTGACCAATTTCATAAAGAAATTCTTGCACGATGCGCTTTTCTTCATTATAGCGAACGCGCCGCAGAATCTCTGGGGATCGTTCCATGACTTCCTTCACTCCTTGCTGGTCCACGTAGGCCGCGTCTAAAGTTGCAATAATCTTGTCCTTTAGAGTATATTGGAGGTATTCTCCCTTCTCAAATTCTTGTTTTGTGGGTCCTGGCCCGCCGAGGATTATGCCCTTCAGGTTGGGGATTGGCAGGAATATTTCGTTTGCGTGGTTTCCGACTCGTTTATAGTATTCAATCACTTTGGCTTCCCTTAGTCTTTGGAACCTTGCGGCGGACTGGCCTCCGGCTCGATGTTTTCCAGGTATTCCTGAAGTTATTTGTCTGACGATTTCTAGGCGTCTTCCTTGGAGGGTCGCGTAGGTGGCTGCGCTTGAGTCTAGGACTAGGATTCCGTATGTTTCTTTTTCTTTGAGCATTTCTTGGAGGTGTTCGGTGTGGAATCGGGCGTCGCAGCGGTAGAGATAAATATTGATGGGTTCAGGCGGATTGAGCACGTAGGTTTCGATTCTTTCGCTTCCCGGCCCATTTTGAGGTATGGCTCCGCAGAATATGACGAGCCCTTTTTCAGGCACTTTCTTAAAGAGTTTGAGGCGCTGGGAAACCTTTGTGATAGCGTCCTGAACGTTCTTTCGAGTGGTGTCAGACTTAATGTTTGAGGCGGTTCCGTACTCTTGCCTAAGCATGGTGAGGACTTCGCTTATTTGGCGTCCCGGAGGCACATATAGGGAGACTAGCTCAGTTCCCCTTCCTTCTTTTTTGGTTAGAGTGTCCACTGCTCGTTTCAGTCGGAATCTCTGGAGGGAAGTTCCTTTAGAGATCATTTTGTTTTATCACTGTTCGCTGTAAAGCCTAGACTATAATGGAATAAATAAGAGTTGTCTTTCTGTTCTAATATACCCTAGAAGGGGGATCATTATTTTTGTGGAAAAATCTCGGAGGCGTAAAAGGAGTTTAGGTTGCATTGTTTTAGTTTGGAGGGCTTTGTTTCGGTCTGGTCCCTATCGCATGATAACGCTTTTCCATTTTCTAGTCGGAGCAATTCTATATGTTGAAGCCGAAACTCCTTCTGGTTATATCATCTCTACCATAGGTAGGTTTCTGAAATGTTGGTCGCCTGTCATTAGCGTCAGATTTTTGGGCTGAGAGCATGCGTAGACTAGAGCGTCAATAGTGTGGAGCCTGTGTTTGTGTTTGATGTCCGCGGCGGAGAGCGCTATGTCCTTGTCTACGGAGATAACAAGGCTTCTCTCGATTATGTAGTTAATTCTGGTTGTAGGGTCCTTTCCCTCTCTTAGGTAACGCGATTTGATCTCCGTGAGGCAGATTGCGGGTGTGTAAAGAGCCTCTTCCCCTTCTACGTACCTTCTAACTGTGTTCCCTCTCCTTGAGCCCATGAAATACTCTATCCATGCGAAGGAATCAAGCACCCTCATGGGGTTCTTCCTCGTCTCTCAAACCTTCCGTTGTAAGCCACGGGTCAACGCCAAACATGCTCTTTTTCGTCTTGAAAAGTTCCTTTAGGAGGACTCTGTTTATCGTCTCCGAAATTTTTCTTTTCCCAATTTTTTTTACCAAATGTTCGTACACTTCGTCTTTTAGGATCACGGTTGTCTTCTTCATCTCGCTCGCCATAAATGTATTACATAAATGCAATATTTATGCCTTCTTAAACTTAACACCGCCAGCCGTGTATACAAATCCTATGATTCAAAGTCTCAAAGATATTTTTCGCGGGCGTTGTGTCCCACGTAACTAACACTTAACCTCACTGCAGAGCCTTACGCTCCTCTCGGTTAAGCTCTCTCGTCGTGGGTTATGGACGCCCGCGCCCACCGTGTTCCATGCCTGGGTAAACCCTCCTTCACGGGTCGGTTTTCACCTTTTCCTCAGTTGGGTCCGTCTGCATGAACCCTCTATTAGGGTGATCGGTGGGATTTCCGCCTTTTGGCTCTTATCATCACCAAATAAAACAGGCATGAGCGAGATATTTAAACATAGTCAATGAAACACCTCCCATTTGTTAAAAAGATTTAAGGATGAATAATATATGAATCATTAGGAGGTTATGAAGATAACGAGTTTAAGAAAGGCACTATGGGCTTTCGTATGCGTCGGGACAGTCTTCCTTTCACTGTGGTTTCTCAGATTCTTCAACGTCCTCGGAAGCGAATTTGACATCTTGGTAAGGTGGACTTCGATAGTTGGTTTCGTGTTGTTTGGAGTAGCCGTAGGTATAGCTATTTCAAAGAAGGTGATTCGGGTTCGAGGGATGTTGGCCGCTATATTTCTAGTCACAGTCGGGTTTATCTTCACTCCATTTATTGCTGGTTTGTCATGGTGTGTCGTGGTTGACACATTTCCTTTCGCCATGAAAATCAAACTAATAATCGTTTGGGTTTTGACTGTGGGCTACTTAGGGGGTTACATGGGATTTCTCTTTTGGCTTAAGAAGAAGGGCATTTTTAAATTCGGGGAGACAGATTGAACGAAAACTGAGGCGTAGAAAAGCCTCTAACCCCCCTTCTGATCTGCATAATCCAAAAATGCCCCCTTCACATGATTTTTTCCAAGTCTATCTCGAAAGCCGAGGTTGGGTTTTCAATTTTCCAAGCTTCCAAAACTTGCGGGTGTATTTCTCCGATGAAGCCAACGGGTTTCCCTTCGACCAGAATGTTTCCGCCTCTGCCGTCGATGAAGCTTGGGTGGGTGCCTTCTTCAAGCTTAATTTTTTTTCCCAAATTCAGGAAGAGGGCGTCTAACACTGCCTTCGCCTCAGTGAAGCTCGCGTTAGGGTGAGCTGTGACGCAGGCAAGTTTTACAATGTCTCTCGTTCGGTTTTCCTTATCTTCATCGGGAACAATAGCGTAACCCACCTCGAATATTTTCTGCGGACACTCAACGTGAACGTTGTGGCTAATAAACTCCAGGAGGCTTGGAAGCAGCCAGCTGCGGAGACAAGTCATACTGAGAATTTGGGGGTTAACAAGTTCCACTCGTTTTTGCCGTTTCATGTTCATTTTGGTGAACAGGTTTTCCGGGTTGGTCAGGGTGTAGGTTAAGACCTCCTGAAAGCCGAGTCCCACCATAATTTCGCGGACAACATTGCAGAACTCCTGTTCAGGGGTGATGCCGCCTACAGTCGGCAACTGCCTCCAATTAGGCTTGATAACATTGTAGCCGTAGGCTATGGCTACGTCCTCCACTACATCGATGGGATGCATGATGTCAACGCGGTAGCACGGAATTTTCACGGTTAAGCTGTTTTTTCCGCTCTTGACAATGCCGTACCTAGCCTTCTCCAACAGTTCCACCGCTTCTTTAAGTTTCAGTTTAAGCCCCAAAACCTCATTCAGGTACTTCAGGTCCAAACGCATAGTCTGAGTCTTCAGCCTAGGCGTCACAATCTCCTTTTTTTCTCCATAAGGATAATGAACCTTAGCTGAATAGATGATGCCTCCCCGATCGGCGAGGGCAAAGACTATGGCGTTCAAAGTGTCAAGAACCGTCTCGTGCACGGTCCCGGTGACCTCGATCAAAACGTCGCGGGTAGCCTCCGTGAGCCTTCCAAGATCGTTAGAGTTGATGATCGGCGGGAACGAGAGCACCTGACTTTTAGAGTCCATGAATATGGGCCAGTGTTCATACTTTCGAACTATGTGACCGTACTCAATGCCCTTAGGATGCTTCTCCAATATATCTTTCAAAGTCATTTTTTCCGCAAACTCGAGGGGCACAAAACTCACTTCTCTTGGTTTAGCTACGCCGTAGCGGAGAGGCGGAGTGATCAACGTGAAGTTGTAAAGACCTATGGATGTCCTTTTCCTGTTCCTCCCGTAGGTTTGGTCAAGCTTGTCTTGGAGGCGCATAATCGCCCGTATAGCCACATCGCTGAGATGCACATTTTTTACCACAGCGCACGCTATGTAGGGCCGTATTCTCTCAAGCCTAGGGTCCACATGGATTTCTACGCCGGATTCATCGGTTACTGCGTACTCCTTCAGTCCCGTTTCTATGCTGAGGTAGCCGCGCAGCGCGCGGGCTAGACCCTCGACACCCCACAGGTCGGGGCGGTTGCTGTCCCCGATTTCTATGTGGATTTTCTCACCGTCAAGGAGTTTGAGTTCTCCCTTCGCGTAAGAGAGGGTTTCATCCATTTCCTCCGGGTCTTTGGGCAGTTTAACGCCGAGAAGCTTTTGGAAATCTTCGTAATCGACTTCAATCGTCGGCATGCTACATCACCTCTTTCCGCCTTATCCACTCTAAGTCCTGCATGAACAAATAGCGAATATCATCGATTCCAGCCTTCATCATGAACAACCGGTCTACACCTAATCCCCAAGCAAGCACGGGAACTTTAATGCCTAAAGGTAATGTAACTTCAGGTCTGAAAATGCCTGCGCCGCCGAACTCAACCCATCCAAAGCCTTTTCTGTATGCGACAAGCTCCACGCTTGGTTCAGTAAATGGAAAGTAGCCCGGTCGGAACTTTACCTTATCTGCTTCAGCTATTTCTAGGGCAAAACGCTCTAACACGCCGAATAAATCACGTAGGTTTAGGCTCTCTGCGACCACTATGCCTTCAACTTGGTTGAACTCGGTTAGGTGGGTTTTGTCGATGACATCAGGTCGGTAACAGCGAGATATGGAGAAGTATTTTCCTGGGATTTCCAGTGTTTTGTCCATTAGGGTCCTGGCGCTGAGGGCGGTTCCTTGGCTTCGCAGCATCAGGCGCTTCGTTTCTTTCACGGAGAACCTGTAGCCCCAACCTTTTGAGCCTGTTTTCCAGCCGTTTTCATGGGTTTTCTTCACGTTGTTTAGGAAGGACTTGTAGGCGTCTAGGCTACCTTGAGCTGGTTTTTTCACGAAGTATATGTCGTGGATTTCGCGGGCAGGGTGGTCTTGAGGCATATAAAGACCGTCACAGTTGAAGAACATGAGTTCGACGATGGGACCGGTCATTTCTTTGAAGCCAAGGGCTACCAGTTTTCTCTTCAGCTCGTCTAGAAAACGTAGATAGGGATGCTTCTTTCCTGGCCATATGTTCGCGACGGGCGCCTTAATGTTGTATTTTCGCAGTTTAATCTGCCGCCATTTTCCTGTAGCGATAAGTTCAGGGGTTAACTGGCTAACTTCTTTGATGATCTCTATTCCTTTCTTGATTAGTTCCCAGCCGTCTTCAGTTAACTCCAGTTCCCTCAGGGTTTTTTCTTCGACCTCCACCAGTTTCCTCCTCTCCAAAACCTGAACTGCCTTTTGCATCTCTCTACTTAGTTCTTCGGTGACCGCCCAGCCCTTTTTGTATAAGAGGGATAGAAGCCTTTCGTCAACATCCAATGGGGGTGTTTTATCGGCCTGTGCCTTCAGGATACGCTCCTTTTTCTCCATGGACGCCCAGCCCTTTTGGTGGAGCCATCCTAATCCGATGTTTACGAATTCCTTTTCTAGGGCTACATCTTCAACGATGTCTTGAACTGGGGCTTCACCGCCCATTTTGATTAATGATTTCATTAAACGCCGTTCGGGCAACCCCTTCTCTGCGTGGTGCCTTCCTTCTGTGTTTAGGGCGATTTTGGTTTGCTTTTGCTCGTGGAGCTTCGTTAGTTTTTTAGCTGTTAGGGACAGGAAGGCTCGCATGATGGCTGCATGATCTAAGCCGCTAACCTCGATTATCTGATCGATTCGTCCTTTCCCGTCTAGCTTTTCAAGGGCAAGCAGGGTTCTCTGTTCGTTCTCTCGAAGCTCAACCACCGCCTTCTCCTCCAGAACCTACTGATAAATGCAAAAATAAACGCTCTAAGACTTTTAACATTATGGAATGCCCTAGGCTACTTAAAGGCGGGATTAAAAGGGAAGCGAAGTAAATTGGTAGGGCATCCCATCCACCACTTCTGTGTTGTGGTATAACGAAGTCAAGTTATTTATCCTTTTCCTTCGAGATAGATTGGGCAAAGGGATTTAAGATAGAAAGAAAGCGTTGAAAAATGCTTTTGTTTAGTGGCTTAGAGAACGGCTATGTGGAAGTGAAATGTTGGATGCGTTGTCAATTATGCTCGTAGCAATTGGATTGGCAATGGACGCTTTCTCAGTGGCTGCCGTTGCTGGTTTCCTATCAAAGGCATTTTCTATTAGACAGGCCTTCAGACTGTCTCTCCACTTCGGGCTTTTCCAATTCCTAATGCCCATAGCTGGCTGGATGGCGGGCTCCACTGTAGCGAGCTTGATCGCTAACTACGACCATTTGGTTGCCTTTGGACTATTAGCCATCGTCGGCGGCAAGATGATACGTGAAGGAACCAGAACTAGAAATATAAAAGAGGCTTACAGATCAGACATAACCAGAGGCATTCCGCTCCTAGTATTTTCGATTGCCACAAGCATCGACGCCTTAGCCGTTGGACTAACCTTCGCTTTTACGAATGTCGCAGTTCTATATCCAGCTATGGTAATCGGAGCAATAGCCGCCCTATTCACCTTATTCGGCTTATATTTAGGCTCCAAGTCCAGTCGACTTTTTGGAAAATACGTAGAAGTCATAGGAGGAGCTATTCTGATCTTTATAGGGCTGAGAATTCTGATCACTCATATCCTTTGAATTACAGACTGTAGCCTATAACTATAACCCGCAACAATTGTATGTATAAATTTTAATTATGCTCGTGCAGCCAAACTCGTCAATTACGAGGAAGCTTAAAGAAAGATAGTGAAGAGCGTCTTCTATTATCATGTATGTCGAGGCTGTCTTGGAAAAGCTATTTAGACTTAGTTTAACATATTACGAGGCTATGACGACGAAAAAGAAAAGTTGGACAGAGAAATTAGCAGACAGTAAGGGTCTGCCGAGAGTAGAAAAAATCACTGAAAAAATGAGTAAAAGATGGGGCACGGGCACAGTAGTTATCCCTGCACCAATGGAAGTGGATGCCATTATGAAGAAAGTGCCGAAGGGCAAACTCGTCACCATTAATGAAATTCGCGCAGCCCTAGCGAAAAAACACAACGCAACAATAGGCTGCCCCATAACAACAGGTATTTTCGCATGGGTCGCAGCTCATGCTGCTGAAGAACGAATACAAGAGGGAAAAGGGGAGGTTACTCCTTACTGGCGCACCCTGAAAGCTGGCGGAGTGATAAACGAGAAATATCCTGGCGGAGTTGAAGGTCAGAAGGAACTTCTAGAAGAAGAGGGACATAAAATAATTCAGAAAGGCAAAAAATACATCGTTGCCAACTACGAAAAATCATTAATAAAGCTTTGAACTCCGCATTTTGTTATTTCTTTCACAACGAAAATTTCTGCAAACATTTATTTTATTGAACCCTAAAAGGGATGCTGGTTTAAGGAATGTTTGAGAACGGTCGGTGTTAACCTTTGAGCGATGAAGAGGAAATGGTTGTTACGCCTTGGGAAGTTTCAGGGACAGTTGACTATGAAAAGTTGATACAGCAGTTTGGCACTCAACCCCTCACTAACGACATTCTGAAAAGAATAAGGAAATACACAGGCGAGCTTCATTTACAGTTGCGAAGGAAACTTTTTTTCTCCCATAGGGACCTAGACTGGATCCTCGACATGTATGAGGCAGGCCAAAAATTCGTGTTGTACACGGGCAGAGGTCCGTCTGGGCCAGTTCATATTGGACACTTAATCCCTTGGATCTTCACAAAGCACCTTCAAGATGTCTTCGACGCAAAGCTGTACTTTCAGATGACTGACGACGAGAAATTTCTCATAAACCCAGACTTCACTCTTGAAAAATCGCTTGGCTTCACTTACGAAAACACGCTTGACCTCATCGCCGTGGGTCTGGACCCCAAAAAGACAAGGGTCATCTCAGATGTTAAGCATATTCGCGTTCTTTACGATTTAGCAATAAAGGTGGCTAAGCATGTGACTTTCTCCACCGTGAAGGCGGTCTTCGGCTTCGAGGACAGCTCAAATATAGGGATTATCTTCTTCCCAGCCATTCAAGCGGTGCCATGCTTCCTAGAATCCGCCTTTACAGGCAAAAACGTGCCCTGCCTAATTCCAGCAGCCATAGATCAAGACCCCTACTGGAGAGTCACGCGGGACATAGCCCCCAAACTTGGCTACTATAAGCCAGCTCAGATCCACTGCAAGTTCCTACCAGGCTTGGGTAAGGGAGGAAAAATGTCGGCTTCCATTCCGGAGACATGTATATTCACCATAGACCCTCCAGAGGTAGCGGAGAGAAAAATCTGGAACGCTTACACGGGAGGCAAACCCACCGAGAAAGAACAACGTATGCACGGAGGAGACCCCTCCATCTGCACGATCTTCCAATACTTTAACTACTTGTTTGAAGAAAGCGACGAAAAACTCAAAGAGCTTCAAAGCAAGTGTAGGTCCGGAGAAATCATTTGTGGCGACTGCAAAGCAATTTTGGCGGAGAGGGTGAAGAAATTTTTGGCAGAACATCAAAGAAGGAGAGAAAAAGCGCGAGACATCGTGGATAAATTCTTCATCGAATCCTTCAAAATCTGAGTTAAAGCCACTAAGGGAACGTTAAAGGCTAGTTTCCGCTTATGGCAAAACTGAAGGAGGGAAGTTTGTTGGAGATCCAAAAAGTAAGTGTCACTCTTTCCTCGGCTTATAGTCTGTTGCATCCGAGAAACGTTGTGTTGGTAAGCTGCATAGATCAACTAGGTAAGACTAACATAATAACCTTGGCTTGGTCTATGCCGACATCGTTTGATCCGCCAATGCTCGTTATAAGTGTTAGTCCGAGGAGATATTCCCATAGACTTATTCGGGA
>Ga0315280_10001126_pt1 | contig 47183 bp, 38 predicted proteins | sample YL17G06_40_MG_FD_203697 | JGI IMG/M metagenome (GOLD analysis project Ga0315280, IMG submission 203697) | Sediment microbial communities from Yellowstone Lake, YNP, Wyoming, USA - YL17G06_40 | ecosystem: Environmental > Aquatic > Freshwater > Lake > Sediment | place: USA: Wyoming | collected... | reverse complement strand
TATCATTTAGAGCCTCAAGGAGATCTCTAATTCTAAAAACATAGACGCCTAAATCGGCTTCCTTCGCACTCCTTTGGGCAGAGCCTCGAACATCGGCGCTCATCCTTGTCAGCGAATTTTTTTCCTTTTGGTGACACCGCAGCAAAGACCTGAGCGAAGCCGGCCTCAAGAGGGGATGCCGGGCGTCCAGGATCAGGACATCTTTTCCTTTAAGGCCATTGAGAGTGCCTTTTATGGAAAGAATGGCAGCTGCAAATCCGCGCTGATTTTCTTGAGCTATGAAATGAACATGAGCCGGGATTTTGGATCTGAGGAATTCTTCCTTCCCGGTTCCTGTAACGATATAGATTTTTTTAGGTTTGAGGCTTGTTACAGAGTCCAAGACAAGCTGAAGCATCGGTTTTCCAAGCAAGAAATGAAGGATCTCGAATTTCCCCGGCTTGTCTTCAATCCCCCACTTTGATGCGAAGACAATGGCCAGGATATTTCTGCTCATGTCATGCGCGTGATGAGCTTGAATTTCTTATCTTCCCAGAGAGGTTCAAAATCCGTCTCGTTCTGGGCTAAGATTCTATAGAATCTGTCCTTCTGGAAGGCCTTTTTCAAGTGTTCAAGGGCTTCTTCCGTTTTTCCCGCAAGAATACAGGCATCAGCCATAAGATAATAAATCTTCCCCTCGTCCTCTTTCATCTCCAGAGCTTTCTCGAGGAGCTTCAAGGCCTCTTCATAATCTCCGGTATTTATCTTGTAAGCGCTATAGTAAAAGTAGTCGTCGACTGTTTTCAGCGAAACTGTCTCCTTTTTCCCCTTCTCATGGGTAATTTCGAGATACATCCTGGCCCGGTCAACGAGCTCCTTTTCTGTGTCGGATTTTTCGAGGAAAGATTTCAGCAATTCCTGAGCCTTATCCCATTTTCCCTTATGAAATTCTCTCATAGCCTCGCCGTAGGCAGAGAGGGCCTTGTCGTAACTATCTTTTTTGGTTTTTTCTTCCTTCACGTCCAATCTCCCGGATTCAAAATTTTTGCGGGTACATTTTAGCGCAGAAGGTCCCCTTTTACAAGGGAAATTCCCCTCATTCTCCGAGATAACGGGGAAAGACGGTTTCTTCGAAGGCCCAGAACTCAGGGTTCTGGAGGAGAAACTGGACGGCCTTGAAGTGAAGGCTGTGGCCCGCCCGGTCAGCGTGGAAATGGCCCAGCAGAGGACTCCCAAAAAGCGCCAGATCCCCGATTAAATCCAAGATCTTGTGGCGGACGAATTCGTCAGGATACCGGAGAGGGCCATTGATGACCTTCTCGCCATCGAGGACGACAGCGTTCTCCAATGTCCCCCCACGGGCCAGTCCCTGTCTCAAGAGCTCAGGGATATCCTTCAAAAACCCGAAGGTCCGGGCCGGGGCAATCTCGTCGAGAAAAGCTTTTTGGGTCAGGGCAAGAGATAGTTCTTGCTGGCGAATCAACGGATGAGAAAAATCAATCAAATACGTTATCCGAAAATCCACATCAGGAGAGAAAGAAAGGCTGGCTTGATTTTCGCGAAGAGCATAAGGTTTAAGAATCTTGACTGCCTTTTTCTTCTGGGGAAGAAGCTTGAGGCCAGCTTCAAGGACAGCCCGGGCTAAGGGAGCCGCGCTGCCATCCATGACCGGGATTTCGGGGCCATCGAGTTCGATCTCGAGGCTGTCGATGCCAAAAATGTGGAGGACAGCCAGAAGATGCTCAATCGTCTGGACAACACATGGCCCTGAACCCAAAGAAATGCAATTCTTGACCTCAACCTTTTGAGGGTCAACCTCTATCTCGAGGCCGCCTAAGTCCAGCCTGCGGAACAGGATTTTCCCCTCAGAAGATGGCTTCAGGGTCAGGGTGACTTCCTTCCCCGAATGGATCCCGACTCCGGAGAGGCAGACGACTTTCTCGAGAGTTCTCTTACTGATCATCCATGACTCAACCTTATGAATTATTCTCCAAGCTGCTCTTGCTGTCAATTAAAATTCATGTCCTGCCATTCGTCCTGACTGAGATAAGGGGGAAATTCGCATGCCTTGGAGCCCATGCCCCGGGCCTGCCTTCATGGCCAGAATCTCTATTTTATGTTAAAATTATAAACGTGAAAAAAGAGATAGAAGAGATATTAGAAAGGGTTTATAAAAGGGAAATTTCCCCCAAGGAAGCCTTTATGAGGCTGAAAGATTATCCTTACCAGGACCTCGGTTTTGCTAAAATCGACCACCACAGGGAGGTGCATAAGGGCTTCCCTGAGATTATCTATGGCCAGGGCAAGACAGAGGATCAAATCCTTAAGATCGCCCACGAAATCTGCAAAAGAGGAAATAACCTGCTGATTACGCGGGTGGAACCTCAGGTTTACGCAAAACTGAAGAAGAAATTCTCCGGATGCTCTTACAATCCCCAGGGAAGAATCGCCTGCCTGAAGCAGAGGAAACCCGTGCCGGGGAAAGGGAAGATTGTCATTATCACGGCCGGTACCTCTGATATCCCTGTCGCTGAAGAAGCCTTTATGACTTGCGAAATGTTGGGGAACGAAGTTGAAAGAATCTACGATGTCGGCGTAGCCGGCCTTCACCGCCTGTTCGGAGAGATGGATAAGATCAAGAAGGCCCGGCTGATCATCGCTGTGGCGGGGATGGAGGGAGCTCTTCCCAGCGTTTTGGCAGGGCTGGTTAATGTGCCCATCATCGCCGTCCCAACCAGCATCGGATATGGAGCCAGTTTTCATGGAATATCGGCCCTTTTGGCCATGCTTAATTCCTGCCCTGGCGGAGTCGGTGTCGTTAATATCGATAACGGCTTCGGCGCAGGCTATCTGGCCAGCCTGATCAATCATCTGTAGGAAAGACGGGGACGGTTCCTCGGGAGAACAGTTCCCTTAATACGATAAAAAAAATGTTATGTTACTTGACAAGTGGGGTGCTGCTTCCTATATTTACTGAGACTCTTTTCCGCCGATTTCGCGCCAAGAATGGAAATCATTGACCAAATTAGGCAAGTCGCCAATATTGTCGAAGTCGCTTCTCTCTATACAACCCTGAGAAAGCGTGGGAAAAAGCACGTAGGACTTTGCCCCTTCCATTCTGAGAAAGATCCTTCCTTCACGGTCGACTCAGAAAAACAGCTCTTCCACTGCTTTGGCTGCGGCGTGGGCGGCGACATCTTTACCCTGATCATGGAAAAGGAAAATCTCAGTTTCCCCGAGGCCCTGAAATATCTGGCTGAGAAATACCACATCCCCCTTCCCCGCCAGACTAAGCTCTCTCCAGAGTTGGTCAAACTCGAAGAAAAAATATTCAAAATCAACGAGACGGCGATGGCCTTCTTCCGCCGGAACTTGTTTCAGACCGAGGAGGGAGAGGAGGCCCTCGGTTATCTCCAGAAAAGGAATCTCTCCGCCGAGACGCTGGAGGCGCTGAAAGTCGGCTACGCGCCAAACTCCTGGAATGCGCTTCTTACCTATTTTCAAGGAAAAGGAGTTGATCTTCCGCTTCTCGAAAAGGCCGGCCTCATTCTCCCGGGACAAAAAAAGCCTGATTTTTATGACCGCTTCAGGGGGCGGGTCATCTTTCCTATCTTCAGCCTCACCGGAAAGGTGGTGGCTTTTGGCGGCAGGACCGTCATCAATGCCGACCCCAAGTACCTGAACTCCCCTGATACTGCTGTCTATTCCAAAGGCAAGATTCTCTATGGCCTGAACTGGACGAAAGAAACTGTCCGGGAAGCAGCCGAGGTCATCCTCGTCGAGGGATACACGGATTTTGCCTCCCTTTATCAAGCCGGGATTAGAAATATTGCCGCCTCCTTAGGAACAAGTTTAACAACCCATCAGGTTTCTCTGGCCATGCGCTTTGCTCCCAGGATGGTTGTCAACTATGACGGTGACGCTGCCGGAAGGAATGCGGCTTGTCGGGCCGTTCCCCTCTGTTTTGAAAAAGGCATGCAGGTCAATGTCCTCGTCCTGCCCGAGAACCTGGACCCGGATGCTTATATCCGCAAATACGGACGCATCCCCTATCTTGATCTCGTGAAAAAAAGCGCTTCCGGCCTCAAATTCCTGATCGACACAACGCTCCAGACCGGAAGAATGAATGTCCCTGAAGAAAAGGCCAAGATCGTCAAAACCATCCTCGGCGAGATCGAAAAAATTCCAGACTCCATTGTCAGGAGCGAATATCTCCGGCAGGCGAGCGAGTACCTGTCTGTGGACGAGTCAATACTTCGCCAGATCATTGAGAAGCCGTTCGTCGAGCAGATAAAAGAGGAGAAAGATTTCTTCCTCCCTGGCGAAAAAAGGCTCCTTCAGATCCTTCTTTCGGATCCCAGAATCGCCCTCCAGGTTTGGACAAAAATGAAGGTAGAAGACTTCCAAGGCTTAAAGAGTGAATCCGCATTTAAATTCTTGCTTGAGAGCTACGGAAAAGGGAAAAATGTTGCGTTCTCCGAGCTCGTCCAGGTCGTAGGCCCTCAGCTTGCCCGACTTCTCTCTTTAGCGATGCTTGAGCAATTAGGTCAAGGAACAACCGAAGAAGCCCTGGATTGCTTGAATTCGCTGCGAAAGGCTTTACTTGAGAACCGCCTTAGAGCTCTGCGAAGAGAGACCGAGCGCTGCCAGAAGAACGGAGAGCAGGAAAGGCTTTCTCTTCTTCTTTCGCAAATCAGAGATCTTATCGCCCAAATTGTTTCTATGTAAAGGAAACAAAATGGTTAAAAACGAAGTTTTTTATAGAAAGGAAAAAATCTTCATCCCAAGAGGTGTTTGCTTTGTCTTCTGATAATAAATACCAAAAAGACGAAATCACCCAGCTTCTCTCCAAGGGGAGAAAACAGGGCTATCTTCTCTTCGAGGAGATCGACAAAACTTTCCACGAAGAACTGGAATCAGAGGAAAATTTTGATGATTTTCTAAGCTCCATGGACAACTATGGCATAAGGATTCTCGACTCCAAGCAAAGAGATCTCATCCCCAAGAGGAGAAAGAGCGACCTCGTCTCTGTTCACGGCCTGGAAAGGACGACCGATCCCGTCAAGCTCTATCTCCGGGAAATGGGCAACATCTCCCTGCTGACCAGGGAGGGGGAGATTGCCATCGCCAGGGAAATAGAGCGCGGAGAAAAAGACATCATCAAAGCGCTCTCCAAGACGCGACTCGTCTTAAATTATGTCCTCACGCTGGAAGAGCAGGTCAAGACCAATCCCCAGATCTTTCAGGAAATGTTCGACTTCAGCGATGAAGAGATCGCCGATGACAAACTGGAGGAGAAAAAGAAGCAGGTCTTGGCCAAAATAAAAAAGATCAGAGAAGTCTGCCGCAGGCTGGACAATATTCCTTCCACAAAAAAATACAATTTCGCCCGGGGCCGGATCATCGTCAAGATGAGCCGCCTTATCCGCGAGCTTAACATCCGTTCGAGCGAGCGGGAAAAAATTATCGATACCCTCCGGGAAAAGCTCAAGGTCATCAATGATCTCGAAGATACCAAGGAAGAATGGAAACTGGCTTTAAACCGCGCCAAAGGCAAAAAGAATGAAGCGGCGCTCAAGCAGAAAATCAATGATGTCAACAAGCAGCTCAAGGCTCTTCACAAAGAGATCGGCCTCGATGCCCAGAACCTGAGAAAGATCATCCGGGCCATCACAACGGGAAAGAAGGTTAGCAACCAGGCGAAAAAAGAGCTCGTGGCCGCTAACCTGAGGCTCGTCGTTTCCATCGCCAAGAAATACAGCAACCGCGGTCTCCAGTTTCTCGACCTTATTCAGGAGGGAAACATGGGGCTGATGAAGGCCGTGGATAAATTCGAATACAGGCGGGGATACAAATTCTCCACCTACGCCACATGGTGGATCAGGCAGGCCATCACCCGGGCCATCGCCGACCAGGCGAGGACCATCCGGATTCCCGTTCACATGATCGAGACAATCAACAAACTCATCCGCATCTCCAGAAGCCTGGTGCAGGAAATCGGCAGAGAACCCACAAGTGAGGAAATCGCCAAGAAGTTGGACATGCCGGTGAACAAAGTCCGAAAGATCATCAAGATCGCCCAGGAACCAATCTCCCTGGAGACGCCCATCGGAGAGGAGGAAGACAGCCATTTGGGAGACTTCATTGAAGACAAGCTCATGCCTTCACCCCCCGATACGGTTATCCATATTAACCTCCGCGAGCAGATCGAGGAAGCCCTGAAATCTCTCACTGAAAGAGAGGGAAAGGTCCTGAAGATGCGGTTCGGGTTGGGCGACGGGAATGAGCATACCCTGGAAGAAGTCGGCCAGCAATTCAAGGTCACTCGAGAAAGGATCAGGCAGATCGAGGCCAAGGCCTTAAGGAAGCTGAAACATCCCAGCCGGAGCCGCAAGCTCAGGTCTTTCACAAACAACTACTGAGCTGGCTCGCGATGTGGGCTTGAAGGCCCGCAAATCTGCTTCCATCCCAGTGGGGGTCTTGTCACGGCGCGTCCCCGTATAGGCTCAGGTTTGGGATTCGTCACCCAGACCCTTCGCCTTGCCTTTTTGAGTTAAGTCCGGGCGTTGCGGGGACTGGCGCCGCGCCACCCACACCTCAATTCTTTTCGATCAAATGGCCTTCAGCGCCCATACCTCTTGCCCTGATACAAAAAACGAAGGAAAAAAACGGCATAATTTGAGCAATTTCGGCGTTTTTTCGTTTGTTTGACTTGGCATTTAATATCTGTTATAAGGAAGCGAGGGCCTATAGCTCAGCGGTAGAGCTACCGGCTCATAACCGGCAGGTCCCAGGTTCGAATCCTGGTAGGCCCATATTGATCTTGAGGACAAAATGTGGACATCGAGTTCGAGAAGTTAATACAGCTTCAACGACTTGATTTAAAAATCAGGCAGATCACTCTTTTCCTTGAAAATACCCCTCCTCTGATCGAAGAAATCGACAAAAAAATCGAGAAAAGTTCCCAGGTCGCTGCCTCCGCTCAAGGGAAAATGACCAGCAGCCAAAAAAAGAGAAGGGAGCTGGAGGCGGAGGTCAAGGATATCAAAGACCACATCGCCAAGTATAAAAGGCAGCTAAACGAAGTTAAAACCAACAAGGAATACACAACCCTTCTAAAAGAGATCGAGGAATCCCAAAAGAAGGTCGATCGCTTGGAGGAAGAGGTCATCGCTGAGATGCTCCTGGCCGACGATATTCAGAAAGAGATCAAAGAGGCCAACCAGAAGTTCACCCAGGTCAAAGAAAAATTTTCCAGGGAAAAAGAGGCGATCTTCCAGAAAAAGAAAGAGATGCAGGGAAAGGCCGAAAAATTGAATCAGACCAAGGAAGCGCTCGTTCCCCAAATCCCTCCCGAACAGGTCAGCCTTTACCTCAATATTTTCCGCAAAAAGGGCGGTGTGGCCCTCTCGCCGGTTAAGGACGACTTCTGCTCTATGTGTCACATGCGCGTCCGGCCGCAGGTGCTGAATGAGTTGAGGGACACGCGCAAACTCATCCTTTGTGAAAACTGCGGCCGGATTCTTTACTGGAAGGCTAAAGAGCCAAAGCCTGACTAAGTCTTCGAGTTATTCCTTTCTTCCTCATAGAGAGCGTCGATAAGACTCTTGTACTTCTGCTCGATGATATTCCTCTTGATCTTTAGAGTTGGCGTTATCTCTCCCTTTTCAATCTCGAAATCCCGGTCAAGGAGAGCAATCCGTTTGAGCTTTTCATAAGAGGCTAAGTTAGGCGTAGCCCGGTCGACTTCTGCCTTGATAAAATTGACCACTTGCTTGTTCTTAACAAGCTCAGTGCAGTCCCCGAAAGAAATGTTGCTAAACCGGGCATATTCCTCTAATTTTTCGAAGTTCGGCACGATGAGAGCACAAACGAATCTTCTCCTGTCTCCTATCACAACGGCATTAGAGATGTAGGGGTTAGTCTTGAGGATGTTTTCGATAGGCTGCGGAGCGATGTTCTTGCCGCCCGCCGTGACGATAATATCCTTCTTCCGGTCAGTGATCACCAGGAAGCCGTCCTCATCGATGTGGCCGATGTCGCCGGTATGGAACCATCCTCCCTCGAACACTTCCTTTGTCTCCGCTTCCTTTTTGTAGTAACCCTTCATGACATGGGGGCCGCGGGTCAATATCTCCCCGTCAGGCGCAATCTTCACCTCCACTCCCGGAATGGGCTTGCCTACAGTCCCAAACCTCAGGTTTTCAAAGGTATTAACGGAGATAACGGGGGAAGTTTCCGTCAGGCCATAGCCTTCCAAGACAACAAGCCCCAGAGCGTAGAAAAATTCGGCAATGTCTTTGGAAAGAGGAGCTCCACCGGAGACAAAAAACCGAACTCTTCCGCCTGTCCGCTCGATGATCTTAGAAAAGACCAGCTTATGGGCGAGATTTTTTTTCCTCTGAAGTCCCCTGGGAATCGCCTCCTTGAGGAGTTTTCTCCGGCCGTATTCCCGTCCCACTTTTAAGGCCCAGAAAAAGATCCTTTTTCTCAGCCCCGAGCTCGATAGCACGTTGTCCATGACCCGGGCATAGATTTTCTCAAAAACGCGCGGAACGCTGACCATGATATTCGGTCGTATCTCCAGCAAATTCTCAGCGACTGTCTCAACACTCTCGGCATAGCCGATGCTGCAGCCCTTGTAAATGTAGGTAAAGGTGACCATCCTTTCAAGGACATGGGAGAGCGGCAGAAATGAAAGGACAGTATCCTTATAAGAAAACTCAATAATAGTGGACACGCTTTTAATATTGCTTAAGAAATTGCTGTGCGTGAGGATGACTCCTTTAGGCAATCCTGTGGTCCCGGAGGTATAAATGAGAGAGGCCTCATCACCGGGCTTGACCTCGAGGGCCAGTCTCTCGAAAAGCCCGGGGTCTTTTGCCGCAAGCCTCTGTCCAAGCTCCTGGACCTGGCTGAAGGTCAAGGTTCCTTCGGGCGCCTGCTCCATAAAAGTGATGAAATGTTTCACTTTGGAAAGAGTGGCTTTGACCATCCCGATCTTCCGCCATTGCTCTTGATTGGAAACAATAACAGCCTTGGCATCGGAGTCATCGATGATATATCTGATTTGATCAGGGACTAAGGATGTGTAAATGGGGACGGTGATCGCTCCCAGGCACATATGAGAAAAATCGGACATCACCCATTCCGGCCTGTTCTCGGAGAGGATAATGATTTTGTCCCCCCTTTCCAAACCCAACTCTTTCAGCCCTAAGCAGAAGTGTTTGACGCGCAGGCCAAATTCCTCAGTCGAAATGGGAATGTAGCGACCGTCCTTTTTGTACAGCATAAAATCCGGCTTGGGGTAATTTTCGACAGTATCAAGCAGAACCTGGGACAGGGTCTCAGACATTTTTCCCTCCTTCATTCAAAGTGCGTTCATTGTAGAATCGAAAGAATGGGCTGTCAAGAAAAACCTGTGCGGAGTAAGCATCCCAAATTCCGTGATTATCAAGCAGTTTTCTGAAGTGGGTCCTGTCACGGCGCGTCCCCGTCCGTCCTCGCTAAAGACCCCCCCACCCGCCCCATTAGCTGCGGGCGTTGCGGGGACTGGCGCCGCGCCACCCATCGAAGTCTGTTTCCATCACGGAATTTGGGATGCTTCCTTATGCGGTGAGACGGAAGTTTAGCTCTCTTCGGCCTTGGCCACCGAACAGATCTTGTCCCCTTTCTCCAGGTTGATGAGCCTGACACCCTGGGTGGCCCGGCCCAACGGTCTCACTTGCTTGGTCTTGATACGGATGACCTTTCCGCTCACCGTAACAATGAGGAGGTCGTCCTCGGCGACGCCCAGCACCGTCACAGCGGGGCCAATCTTGGGCGTGATCCTGAGGTTGATGAGGCCCTTACCGCCGCGGTGCTGCTTCCGGTAAAGGCCCGTCTCAGTCTTCTTGCCGTAGCCTTTTTCGCTGGCCGTAAAGATGAACTTGTCCTCCTCGCCGATGGCGACCACGCCGATGACCTCGTCCTTCTTGGCAAGGGTTATGGCCCGAACACCCGCCGCAGTACGGCCCATGGGCCGGATGTCCTTCTCGCTGAAGCGGATGGCCTTGCCGAGCTTCGTGGCGATGACGATGTCGCGCTTGCCGTCAGTGAGGCGGGACCACATAAGCTGGCTCTTGGGCCGCAGGCTCATGGAGATGATGCCGCCGTGCCGGATATTGCGGAACTCATCGAGGCGCGTCTTCTTAATCAGGCCGTTCGTGGCCATCATGACCATGAACTTGTCCTCGGAGAAGTCCTTGACAGCGACAACGGAGGTCATCGTTTCGCCCGGCTGGAACTCGATGAGGTTGGCTATGGCTTTCCCCCGGCCTGAGACGCCGACGTCGGGAATCTCCAGAGCTTTGAGCCAATAGACGCGGCCCGTGTTCGTGAAGAAGAGCAGGTAGGAATGCGTCGAGCAGACGAAGACATTCTCTACCACATCCTCGGCCTTCATCGAGATGCCCTTGCGGCCCTTGCCGCCGCGCAACTGAAAGTGATAAGAGGAGAGGGAGGTCCTCTTGATATAGCCGGACCGGGTCGTCATGACGACGACGTCCTCCTCCTTGATGAGGTCTTCGGGTCGGAGGTCCGTAACGACTTCGTCGCGGATCTCGGTCCTCCGCTCGTCGCCGTAGTGCTCCTTGATCTCTTTGATCTCGTTGATGATGATCTCCTGGATGAGCTTCTCCGAACCGAGGATCTTGCGAAGTTTGACAATGAGGGCCTTGACCTCCCTGTACTCCTGAGCAATCTTCTCGCGCTCGAGGTGGGTCAGCCGCTGGAGCTGCATCTCCAGGATGGCCTGAGCCTGGATCTGGGTCAGCTTGAACCGCTCCATCAACCCCTGGCGAGCCTCATCCACGTTCTTCGAAGTTCGGATGAGTTTGATGATGGCGTCGAGATGGTCGAGGGCGATGGTCAAGCCCTCCAGAATGTGGGCCCGGTGCTCGGCCTTCTTCAAGTCGAAGCGCGTCCGGCGCCTGATGACGTCCTGGCGGTGGGAGATGAAATATTTCATCATATCGATCAAGCCAAGCAACTTGGGCTGCTTGTCGACGATCGCCAAAAGGATGATCCCGAAGGATGTCTGGAGAGCTGTGTGCTTGTAAAGGTTGTTGAGGACGACCTCGGGCAGTTCGCCCTTCTTGATCTCGAGGACAATGCGGATCCCTTCGCGATCCGATTCGTCGCGGATGTCGGCGATCCCCTCGATTTTCTTCTCATTGACCAGCTCGGCAATGCTCTCTAAGAGGCGGGCTTTGTTGACAGCGAAGGGGACCTCGGTGATGACAATGCGCTCGCGCTCGCCCTTGTTTCCATGCTCGATGATGGATTTGGCACGGATGTGGATGATGCCCTTGCCGTCGCGGTAGGCGTCGCGGATCCCCTGCCGATTGAAGATGTATCCACCGGTTGGGAAATCAGGGCCGGGAATGAACTCCACGATCTTATCGAGCGAGGCATTCGGGTGCTGGATGAGGTGGACGAGACCGCCACAGACCTCGCCGAGGTTGTGCGGTGGGATGTTGGTTGCCATACCCACGGCGATGCCTGACCCACCATTGACCAGGAGGTTCGGAAACTTCGTCGGCAGGACCTCGGGCATGGTCAGGCTCTCGTCATAGTTCGGGACGAAGTTGACCGTGTCCTTCTCGATATCGGCCAGCATCTCTCCGGCAAGCCTCGTCATGCGGACTTCGGTGTAGCGCATGGCCGCCGGAGGGTCTCCGTCGATCGAGCCGAAGTTACCCTGTCCGTCGACCAACAGGTAGCGCAGGCTGAAGTCCTGGGCCATACGGACCAGGGTGTCGTAGACCGCCTGGTCGCCGTGAGGGTGGTATTTGCCAATGACATCCCCAACGATGCGGGCCGACTTCTTGTAAGACTTGTTGTACGTCGTCCCCGTCTCGTACATGGCGTAGAGCACGCGGCGGTGGACGGGCTTCAGGCCGTCTTTAATGTCGGGGATGGCGCGGCCGATGATGACGCTCATGGCGTAGTCGAGGTAGGATCGCTTCATCTCCTCTTCGAGACTGACTACGGATAGGTCGGCTGCCGCTGGCGGAAGGGCGGATTGCTCGCTCCTGTCTTTGTCCTTTTCTTTGCCTTTTTCCGGGAAGGTCATCGGCTAGGTCCTTTCGAGAGACCCCGTCAAATGTCGAGGTTCGTGGCCAGGACGGCGTTCGACTCGATGAACAAACGGCGACGTTCGACCTCGTCGCCCATGAGAATGGCAAAGATCTCGTCGGCCTCGACGGCGTCCTGGATTGAGACTCTGAGAAGCGCCCTGTTCTCGGGATTCATGGTGGTCTCCCAGAGCTGCTCCGGTGCCATCTCGCCTAAGCCTTTGTAGCGCTGGATGGCAACCCCCTTCTTTCCCTTCTCATGGAGGTAGTCGAGGAGCTTGTTCTCGTTTTCGATTAAGACCGTCTCGCTGTCGCTGAGGACTTCATAGGGTGGCCGGAACTCCTCGAGTTCCTTGAAAATCTTGAATAGATTTTTATATTCGGTGGAATCGATGAGGGCCAGGTTGACCTTGCAGGTGATGGCCATCCCATTGACCTGGAACTCGATTCCGAGCTCGTAGGCCTCGTATTCCTCATCCTTGGTGAGCTCAGTCTGAAGCCCCTTGGCCTCAATCAGCGATTTGATCCGCTTCATGGCCTTTTTGTCCTGGAGGAACTCCAGGCTGTCCGCACCCTCGCGGATCAGGATTTCGATGAGGAAGAAGGGAAAGTTCTTGCGCTCCAGGAGCTGGATGTAGTTTTTTTTCTGCATGATCCGCAGGAAGAGCTTGCGGAATTTCTCTCCTTCAAAGATCTCCTTGCGGTTTTTCACTCGGACCTTGAAGTCCTCGGAGATCTTCTTAACGATCCACTTCTCGTAAGCCCGCTCCTCTTTGAGGTAGAGAACCTCCTTGCCGCGGGAGATCTTGTAGAGGGGCGGCTGAGCGATGTACAGATATCCCTGTTGGATGAGTGACTTCATTTGCCGGTAGAAGAAGGTCATGAGCAGCGTTCGGATGTGCGAGCCATCCACGTCGGCGTCGGTCATGATGATGACCTTGTGATAGCGAAGCTTGTCCATACTGGACTCCGTCTCGCCCATGCTCATGCCCAGGGCGGCAATCATCATTCCAATCTCCTCGTTGTTAAAGATTTTATCCGGCTGGGCCTTCCAGACATTGAGGATCTTGCCTTTTAGAGGCAAGATGGCCTGGAAGCGGCGGTCGCGCCCCTGTTTCGCCGAGCCGCCCGCGGAATCGCCCTCGACAATAAAGATCTCGGAAAGGGCAGGGTCGCGCTCTTGGCAGTCGGCCAGCTTGCCGGGGAGCGAGGAGGATTCGAGCACGCTCTTACGCCGGGCCAGGTCGCGGGCCTTGCGGGCTGCCTCGCGGGCGTGGGCTGCGTCGAGGGCCTTGAGGACGATGCGCTTGGCGTTGGTCGGGTTTTCCTCGAGGTAAGCCGTAAGCTGCTCATTGACCAGGGACTCGACGATGCCCTTGACCTCGGAGTTGCCGAGCTTGGTCTTGGTCTGGCCCTCAAACTGGGGGTCGCGCATCTTGACGCTGAGCACCGCGCACAGGCCCTCGCGGGCGTCGTCCCCGGAGAGCGAGGCCGCGCTCAAGTCCTTGAACAGGTTGTTGGCAACGGCATAGTTGTTGAGGCAGCGAGTCAGGGCCGACTTGAAGCCGATGAGGTGGGTGCCTCCTTCCGTCGTGTTAATGTTGTTGACGAAGGTGAAGATCGTCTCGGTGTAGCCGGCGTTGTATTGGAATGCCAGCTCGACCATGATATCGTCTTTCCGGCTTTCGAAGTAGACCGGCCGCGGGTTGAGGACAGTTTTGTTCTGGTTGAGGAACTGGACGAACTCGACGATACCGCCCTTGTACTGGAACTCGTGGTTCTTGCTAACGCGCTCGTCGGTGATGGTTATGCGGATGCCACGGTTGAGAAACGACAGCTCTCGCATCCGCTGGGTTAGAATCTCGAAGTTGAACTCGGTCGTCTCAAAGATGTCATCGTCGGCCCAAAAGGTGACTTTAGTTCCGGTCTTCTTGGTCTTGCCGACCTGCTTGAGCCGGGCCACAGGAATGCCGCGTTCATAGCTCTGTATGAAGATCCCGCCGTCGCGTTTGATCTCAAGGTCGAGCCGCTTTGAGAGGGCGTTGACGACGGATACGCCAACACCGTGGAGACCGCCCGAGACCTTGTACGTCTTGTCGTCGAACTTACCGCCCGCGTGGAGCATGGTCATGACAACCTCGGCAGCGGACTTCTTTTCCTTTTTGTGCATCTCGACGGGGATGCCGCGGCCGTCGTCGATGACCGTGACACTGTTGTCCACGTGGATGATGACATCGATCTGAGAGCAGTATCCGGCCAAGGCCTCATCGATGGAGTTGTCGACAACCTCGTAAACCAAATGATGGAGCCCTTCGCAGCTGGTGCTGCCGACATACATGGCGGGACGTTTCCGGACACCCTCTAATCCCTTTAGAACTTTTATGCTTTCTGCGGTATATTTTTTTTCTTTCATTTTCCTGTGATTTTTAAAAAAAGACGTGCTGTCCGGGAACGCCTAAAATATAATCCTAAACGCATAAATTCCAAATATATTATACCTGAAATATTGTGGTGGAGTAAAGAAAAAAACACATGATTTTGCGTTTTTCGCCGTTTTCCACCGTCTCTGGAAAAAGCCCTTTTTTACACGTTTTTTGAGGGTTCTTAGATAGAGCCATCCGCGCATTATAAAACGGAAACACGACCTCATCCACGGCATCAAAAAATCTTTTCTGTGAACTATCGCGTTTTGAATAGACGCACCCTTTTGGGTATAATTCTCATTCCAGGAAAATCCGATGCCCGCGAACCTTCCTCCTCAGTATTTCGATACCGAAAAAAAACTGCAAACGGCCAGGACACCCCGGGAAAAAATCAAAATTCTGGAGGAGCTACTGGCTATCGTTCCGAAGCACAAGGGGACAGAAAAACTCCAGGCCTTGCTGAAAACAAAAATCGCCAAGCTCAGATTCCAATCTCAGCTCAGACCCACGGTAGCAAGACATGAGCCCGGGTTTCATGTCGAAAAATCAGGCGCTGGGCAGGTTGTGCTCGTGGGCCCGGCCAACGCCGGGAAGTCGCTGCTCATTGCTTCGCTGACAGGTGCTCAGCCCGAGGTCGGCGACTATCCTTACACAACGCGTTCTCCCTCCCCCTACATGATGAAGTACGAGAACATCAAGATTCAACTTGTGGATACCCCGCCGATTGCTCCAGATGACCTCGAGACGGGATTCGTAGAACTCATCAAGACGGCAGATGGCGTCCTGTTCGTCCTGGACCTTGCCGACCCGGATCCTTCTTCTAAGCTCGAAGCTCTTCTTTTAAGACTCAAGGAAAAGCGCCTGGAGTTTTTTCCCCAGAATGCTGTTCTGCCTCCTGATAGCGCTTCCGTTGTCAAAAAAACTCTTATCGCAGCCAACAAATGCGACTTCCCTCAAGCCCAGGAAAATTTTGCTCTTCTCCAAGAACTTTTCAGCGACAGGTTCAACTTCGTCTCAGTTTCTGCCTTGCGGGGCGACGGACTCGAGGAACTCAAAAGAAAGATTTTTTCCCTTCTCGACATCATCCGTGTCTACAGCAAAGCTCCGGGCAAGAAGGCAGACCTCAACGACCCTTTTGCCTTGAAAAAGGGAAGCACAGTGAACGATGCAGCCCGGGCCGTCCACAAGGACTTTGTGGAGAAATTAAAATACGCCAGGATTTGGAGGAAAGCCCTCCTCCAGGGACAGATGGTGAACCGCGACTTTCTCTTGGAGGACGGAGATATCGTGGAACTTCACATATAGGCTCGCTTTCATCAGGCCTTCTCGTGGTTCTCTATTCCCCATGATATCCCTGTAAGCATCTTCGAGATGCTTGAAGATGAGGCACAGCGAATCCCGGGCAACTGAGTTTTTATCTTTTCCACAATGCCCGCTTTTTGGATTCCCCTGTCGGTCACTAAAAAAGGACGAGAAGCGCGGAGTTTCTCTTTAGCAACCCGGCTAAGCTCAGAAATTTTCCCAGAGCCAAAAATAATAATTGTGGGAAGATGATGCCTCATAAGGCATTCCTTCGCACTTTTTAGTTGCGGAAATTCAATGAATCTTCGTCTCCCATATCCAGGAGAGCCACGAAGAGAAGCTGGGCTATGTCTTCCATAATCTCCGGAGTGATTGTGTCGATACTGTCCTTGGTGACGTGGTAATAAGATGTCGAGTCAGACGCGCCGAAGGATAGGCTGGGGACTTTCTTCCAGAGAAAACGGGCGGCATCGAGCCGGGGCCGGGCGATATTGGCCCAGGACGAAGGACGAACAATTCTGTGAACATATTTCTCGTTGGCTTTCTCTATAAAACCCCAGAGCCCGGGAAAATTCTTGCCAGCCAAGACATTTATTTTATCGCCGCAGCCAACTCCATCCAGATTGAGGAGAGCCACCGTTTTTTCCAGGGGAAAAACGGGATGTTCAACATAAAATTCAGAACCGGCTACTCCCTGCTCCTCGGCCCCAAAGAAAATAAAGACGACCGAGCGGCGCGGCTTTATGGGGCAGTTTTCCAAAGCTTCAGCCACTCCGAGCATTACAGCCACACTCGAAGCATTATCGTTAGCGCCAGGCATGAGCTCGTAGCAGCGTCCGAGGTGGTCCAGGTGGCCGCCCAAGATAATGACGTCCTGCCTGAGCGCCGGATCCGTGCCTTCAAGGCGACCGATGACATTGTAACCGATGCCTTCCGGATGGTGCTCTGTTGTATTCTTCAAAGTGAAAATTTTTCCCGTGGCAAAAGATTGAGGTTTTAAGGTCTTTTTGATTTTCTCGACGGTCTCTTTGTGGTTCCGCGCCGTGCCAGCAAAGACATCCGTCACCACAGCATCGCCCACGTGACTGTAGATGAAACCCTCGCTGTAGGAATTATTGGGATTGCCGATAGGACCGTAGTTGTAGAGCATTCCTCGCGCCCCGTGGGACACGGCATTCTCCAACTTATACTGATGGAAGGAATAAGGCTGCCACGTCTTGAACAGTTCGGGGTTTTCATCGGGAGAAACAGGAACTTCTCTCTCCATCAGGACTATCTTTCCCTTGACGTTGACTCCGGCGTAGTCATCATAGCCGAGCTCTGGAGCAGTAATTCCATAGCCAACGTAGATGACCTCAGCCGTTACTTCTCCTGACCCTGAGGTTCCGCCGGGAATGAATTCATCTTCGTAGCGATAGAATTTTTTCACTTCAGAGTTGTTGATTGGAAGGTGGAGGTTGACCTCGCAGTCTTTGAAAACGAGCGTATACGGGTTGGGGAAGGCCTGGAGATAACTGCCGTTATCTCCCGCAGGGGCAATGCCCCATTTTTTTAAAAGTGAAGCCACCCAATCCGCGCAGGCGTTATATTCCTGTGTGCCTGTCAGGCGTCCGCCATATTTCTCTGATGTCAGCTCTTTCACATAGTCAAGGAGCTTGTGACTGGAAATCGAATGCAGGCTGGTAAGAAGCTTTTCTTCATCCTCGGCTTTTTGCGGCTGACCCTGAGAGGCAAGGACAAGAACGCTTGTGCTGATAACAAAGATGGCTGCACTTAAGAGCGGGAAAATCAGTCTTTTTCTCAATTTTTCCTCCTTCTATTTTTCATCCAATGGATTCTCTTCCATTTTCCTGGAGAACAACACTCCAGAGAAACAGCAGGCGAGCTTTTCCGGGAGGGCAAAGCGACGGCTTGACGTTGGGCCTTTCCGGAATTACCTCGAGGACAAACGATTATTCTAAAAGCGGAAAGAAATGCCTCCCCTGAGCAAAAATCCATTCCAGATTCCAGCGTCAACCAAAAAATGGAAATTCCTGGAAATGACTCCCTTTATTCCCAGATTGAGCTGGACAAAAGGCACAAAATTGGGAAGAAAAAATTCTTCTCCTTCTTCTTCAAGCTCCTCTTTCAATTGTTTTATGCTCTTGCTCACAGAATCTTCATAGTGCTCCGGCTCCTCGCCCGAAATGACCAGATCTCCCGAATAAGAATAACTTACCTCAGCTTCTTCCAAAGCTGTGCCTGTCGCCGCGCCCAGACCGAAGGTGATATAGGGATGGATTATCGAGGAAGGAAATATATCCCAGCGAAAACTGAGATGAAAAGATAACGGTTTCATCAGGAATTCACCGTTCGCCGCCCCGCTGAAATCTGCTGCCTTCGAGGTCAGCTCATCGCGGAGGGCCAGAGACGCTGAAACTTCCGGTAGCGAAACCTTCATGGTTGTCTTCTCGACGGACAACCCCAGGCTGAAGGAACCGTTTTGTCCGCCGGGATACCACCTTATCTCAAAGCCGAAATTATCGCCGCTTGAGTCGAATGCAACCTCCTGGCTATAGCCTGTCTCAAGCAGCGTGGGATTATCACTCTGAATATCTTCCAAAATTTTGCCTTTCAAATCTGATTCCAAGGCCTCACTAAGGCCCTCCTCGATGATTGACCGCAAGATATTGATACTCCATCTCGAATAATGGAACCCAAACTCCCAATGTCCCTGGGGGCTGGCAGGAAGCATTTGCCCCACGAAACACAGGCAAAAGAGAAGCACAGCCAAAAATTTGAGCGGATTTTTCATTTTAATGCCTGACCTCCTTGATTTCTGATAAAACATGGTTCCGTGAAATTTAACATAGGGAAAGAAAGGAATCAAGGCGGTTAATCCATAGAGCCGTTCCAGATTGACGATATTCATGAATTCTCATCTCATCTCTGACAGTGCGATAGATACTTTTTACACTGGATGTTGTTGTTGATTTGGCTTTTAGTTTTTGGTATTGTCTTTCCTTCCTGTTTTTTCGAGCCTAACGGAGGTAAAAAAATGGCAAGAATTGTTCTGGCCAACCTGTTCTTGGGGCTGTTTTTGGCAATCTCCTGTGCCGATGCCGCAGCGGCCAACCCTAAGGTTCTGATGAAAACGAGCAAAGGCGACATCACCCTCGAGCTTTACCAGGATAAAGCGCCCGCGAGCGTCCGCAACTTTCTCTCTTACGTGGATGAAAAATTCTATGACGGGACAATCTTCCACCGCGTCATCAAAGGGTTCATGATTCAGGGCGGAGGGCTGACGGCTGATTTCCAGGAAAAGACAGCTAAGCCCCCCATCAAAAACGAGGCTGCCAATGGATTGAACAATGAGCGAGGCACAATCGCTATGGCCCGGACCGCGGTCATCGATAGCGCCACCTGCCAATTTTTCATCAATCATGTCAATAATTCGTTTTTGGACCACCGGGATAACACTGCCGAGGGATACGGTTACGCTGTCTTCGGTAAAGTTATCGCCGGCATGAATGTTGTGGACGCCATAGCCAGCGTAGCCACAGGGACAATCCGTGGCTATTCGGATGCACCTCGCGAAACTGTAACCATCATTTCTGTCCAGCGAATAGATTAGCGACGGCGTCTCGAGAGACCTCGAAAGGAAGCTTGCATGAAGCGGAAGACTTCACTATCTTATTTTCTGGGCCTAATTTTACTTTCTGTTTCTTTTTCCTTTTCGGTCGAGAACCCGGATGCAGACCTCGAAAAAGCTTTAAATTCTATCCAGCCGCTTGAAGCTTACACTATCACGAAGATTCTCTCTTCGGAAAAGTTCGCCGGCCGGCTGACCGGCCATGAGGGCTATACGGCCGCAGCCAAATGGGCTGCAGCCAAGTTCAAGGAATGGGGGCTCAAGCCTTACAGCCGGGAGCAAGGTTATCTCCAAGCTTATCCTTCTCCTTATGTGATTGTGGAAAAGGCGGAGATGACCCTTTTCCTCGAGGAAAAGGCCGAAAATTCTAAGGAGTTAGCTGTCAAAGAAATCAAGCTTCAGTTAGAAAAGGATTTTCTCCCCCTTTTCTTCAGCGCCGGCGGCGAGCATTCGGGCGAAGCCGTCTTTGCCGGATGGGGCATCAGCGCTCCCGATTTAGGCTATGATGATTATGCAGGTTTGGAAGTCAAGGGAAAATTTGTGTTTTGTTTCCGCGGGACCCCTGACCCTGCCGATAAACGGTATGAGCCCTATGACCATCACCGGTTTCGGATGAAAACGGCCAAAGAAAAGGGAGCTCTGGGTTTGATTTATATCTATGAGGAACCGGTCTCCAACCCGAATGGGGATTGGATCGAAGGCTTCACTCCCGCTATGGTGAGCGAGAAAATCGCCGACATGATTCTTAAAGAAAAGAGCACGATATCTGCCGAGCTGAAAAAAGACCTCTTGACCTACAAAAAACCTCTCTCTTTTCCTCTCCGGGCTAAAGTCAGCCTCAAAGTCGAAGCGAAAAATTTTCCCAACGGCATCGGCTACAATGTTATCGGCTATGTCGAAGGATCCGACAAGAAGCTCAAAAAGGAATGTCTGGTCATTGGCGGGCATTTCGATCACAACGGCCTTCAACTGGGCCTTCTTTTTCCTGGCGCCGATGACAACGCCAGCGGCAGCGCTGCGGTGATGGAAATCGCCGAGGCCTTTTCAAAATTAGGGAAGAAGCCCAAAAGGTCGGTTGTTTTTGCCCTTTTTGGAGGAGAGGAGAAGGGTCTTCAGGGATCAGACTACTTTGTCGGGCGCATTCCGCCCTCTCTCGAAAAGGTGGACGCCATGTTTAACTTTGACATGGTCGGAGAAGGAGACGCTACGGGCATCGCCTATAGCGCCGATTTTCCCGAACTCAAAGCCATTCTCGAGGAAGCAGATCAACACGTGAAGACGCTTCGGGAAGCTTATCCGATTCGGGGTGTCGGAGTGCGGAGTTCGGATTTCGGTCCTTTTTATCAGAAAGGAATTCCCTGCGTCTCTTTCCACTCCAACGGGCCGCATCTTTATTACCATCAGACCAGGGACACCATCTACCGAATCAATCCAGATATCCTATCCGATGTTGCCCGACTCGCCTTCCTGAGCGCTTTTGCGCGAGCAAACAAATAACCTTCATCAGGTTGATATTGAAAGAGCTAAGAAACAGCCCCCGCCCCAAACCTAAACGGAAAATAATTCCGGAAAAATGAAGGCCGCAAAAGTCCAGATCAAAATCCAAAGGGAAAAAAGAAAAAAGCTTCACCTTGCCCCCTTTTTTCTGATTGTCCTCGCCGCCCTGATCTTTTTTCCTGCAGAACTGATTCACGATAAAAAAGTCTGGCCAGAAAGGCCAGCGCATCCACCAGTATCTCTGCCTGCTCCAGAACCTCCCTCCCCCACTCTCATCACATACAGTGAAACTCTCCGTCCCAGAGCCACCATAGGGGAGGTCCTCTCTAACTACGGATTTACACCGACTGATATCCAAACGCTTTATGATCGGACAAAGCCTGTTTTTGACCTGCGCCGGGTCAAAGCCGGCCAGCCATTCCGGTTGTATGCCATCCCCGACGGAAAAATCGTGCGAATGGAATACGATATCGACGAAATCAATTATCTTTCCATCAACAGGAACGATGGCCGATTCGAGGCGGCACTAAAAGCTCATCCGGTCGAAACGAAGATCGATATGATCGGGGGGACCATCGAAGACAGTCCCATCTTAGCCTTCAACCAGCTTGGGGAGGAGGACATCTTGGCCCTGTCCTTCGCCGAACTTTTTGCCTGGGATGTGGATTTTTACATCGACCTTCGCCAGGGTGATACTTTCAAGGCTATTTTTGAAAAAAAATATCTTCAGGGAAAATTCGTGGGCTATGGCAACATCCTCGCGGCCGAGCTGGCCAATCAAGGCAGAGTCCTTCAAGCTTTCCTCTACACTCCGCCCGACACCCAAAAACCAGAATACTACGATGTCCAGGGAAGATCTTTAAAAAAAGAATTCATCAAATCGCCTATCAAATGGGCCAGGATCACTTCCCGTTTCAGCCGGAGCAGGCTTCATCCCATCCATCAGGTCTTCCAAGCCCATTACGGCGTTGATTACGCCGCGCCGGTGGGAACTCCTGTCCAGGCTACGGCCGACGGCACAGTCATTTTCGCGGGTTGGAATGGAGCCTCAGGCCGGATGGTCAGAATCCGGCACATAAATGCCTATGAGACCATGTATCTTCACCTGAGAAGCTTTGGTCCTGGAATTAAACCCGGGGCAAGGGTCAAGACCGGCGACATTATTGGATACGTCGGGTCATCCGGAGAATCCACTGGCCCGCACTTGGATTACAGGATCAAGTTGAGAGGCAGCTACATCAACCCTCTGAGCTATCGGTTCAAGCCGGTCGAACCGCTTAAAGAAGAATTCTTAGAAGATTTCAAGGGGGAAATCGAAAAATATCGGCTTCTCCTGGAAGATCCCCTTGTTCTTGTAAGCCCTAAGCTCTTATGACGGAGAGCATTCCCTCTCAGTTTTTTCTCGAATGGCCTCCCCCGGCGGACCCCCGAGAAGCTGATGAGCCGGGGGGATGAGTCCCCGGACTACCCGAGCCAGATACAGTTCCCGAAGAGGCACTACCCGAGCTCGAAATACCGCTCATGCTGCTCTCAGTAAGCCTTATCCCTGAGCTCACATCATGAGAGGAAAGGCCAAGCTGCGGGCAGGCAATTTCGTTGGAGCGGCTGGAATAGGAAATCTCAACTCCCAGCCTCAATGCAGTTTTGACATCCGGATTCCAGTCCCTAAACCTGAAAGACGGTTGGGCCGGAGAAGCCCCGGGCACAGGCACATGAGAATAATTCTGCGGTGTCGGTTCATTTTGCCTGTTTGGAGAGGACGCAATGCGAGCCTTTAACTCAGCGATAGCTCGGTTTCGTTGGATATTTCTCAGGGCATCCCGGGCAGCATCTTGCGGGTTGCCGGGAGGGGTTATTTTTTCGGAAGCCGGGAGGGATTCTCGCTCGTTGGAGAATTGCTCGAGATTGATGATTTTCTCCTGCATTCTCGGCGAGGCGAGATCGCCTCTTTTAACGATAGCCGTTTGGCGAGGAATCTCCCGGAGTGAAGCCAGGATACTTTCGTCACCCCTCTTTAGAGCAGCAATAGTAAGCTTATAAGCCTTTTTCATCTCCCTGGGCAGGGGAAGCGAAGGCGTGTTTTTTTTCTTTAACTGGTCTTTGCGGATGCTCCAAAGGGTTTTTCTCGGCGTTTCTCCGGGGAGAATAGTCTGGCCAGGGCCTGGCTGGTAATAATAATCTTGATATCCAGCGTAAAAGAATCCCGAAAAATAAGTTGGGCTGTAAAACCAGTCGAACAAAGTCCACGGCCTCCAGAAGTAGTACCCAAAGCAACAATCCCAGACGGCCCAGGACGGGGCAAAGACTGAGCCCGGAAGCCACAGCCACCCTTCGTTCTTGTCCCACATCCAGATACCTAAATGGTAGGGAACCCAACCCCATGGCTCGCCGGGGATCCAGAACAGCTGGTTCTGGTAGCTGGCCCAGTGCCCATAAACATAAGGCGACCAATTTCCCCAGGGATAATAATTATTGTAATAGGGACGCCAGACATAACCATAGAGATCATGCCAGAGCCATTCGCCATAGATGTTTCCGAATTTCTGAGCAAAATTAAAGACAGCCTGAGGAAGCCTCTGGATAGGCATGGGGAGGAAGCTTCCTTCATGAAGCGCCCTGAAGTCGGCGTTGATGGACTCATTCCAGGATTTAAAATCCGTGATCAAGACATACTCTGCAGGCTGGGCCTGGTTATCTGCGGAAACAATGGATCTCTGTTTCTGGCCTATTTTTGTTTGATAAATATGGAATTTGTCAGGACCGTAGAGAAGATTCACCTTTCCGCGTTCGACTTGAACATCAGCATTTCCCTCTTCGGTCAGGTTGATCAAGGCCACGGCATTGTGGTCCAATTTAACAGCAGCTAAGGGAGTTATGACCTGGAATATCTCCAAGGAATCGTACTTTTTGTACATCACATAGATTTGACCTTTGCCGAGGAGAAGGTTCGACAGCTTTATGGCTGAGCTCAAGCTCTGGGCCAGGATAGTCTCAATCTTCAGGTCTGTATTAAGGTCAAGCCTGACGATCGTGCCGTTGTCAAATTGGATCTCACATCTCCGGCTGTCCGAAGTCTTGATCGTATCTCCGGGGCCCAAGGGAAGATTGAGAATGGCAACCTCGGGACGGGTCTGCTCTTCTCTAAAGACGAGAGGATCTTTGCCGTCATTTTTGATTTCAGAATAGCTGATGTGGCCGAAATAAAAATCTTTTTGTCCATTAATGACTTTATAATCAGAAAAGGCAGGAAGCACGAGGAGGAGGGAAAACGCCAGCAGACTCAGAATAAAACTCTTTTGGCTCATGGCTTGCCTCCTGTCCGTGAGATTCATAACACATAATTATGCAAACTTTGTGCCATTTCATAAGCCGACGAATTGACCATCTCTAACCTATAGATGTGTCTCTAAATAAGGACAAATGTAGCAATTATGGGAGAATTTAGAGTTGACAAGCAAAGAGAAGAATCGCTACAATGACTGCTAAGTCAAACCAAAATAAAAAGGAGGCGCAATGAAAATCACTCTCAGTGTCATCAAAGCCGATATCGGGAGCATCGGCGGCCACATCAAGCCCAGCGTGGCTCTCTTCAATGAAGTCAAGAATTTCGTCAGCCAGAACGGCAAAAATCTGACCATCGATTCTTACTTCAGTTCAACCGGGGATGACATCGCCATCCTCTGCACTCATGAACGGGGCGTTCTTGATGAGAAAATCCATAAGCTGGCCTGGGATGCCTTTATCTCCGGAACGGCGGTGGCGAAAAAACAGGGCCTTTATGGCGCGGGCCAGGACCTTCTCAAGGACTCTTTCAGCGGAAACGTCAAAGGTATGGGACCGGCAGTTGCCGAGATGGAATTTGAAGAAAGGCCAAACGAGCCGTTTATCTTTTTTGCCGCCGACAAGACAGACCCGGGAGCCTACAACCTGCCGTTTTACCTCGCCTTTACCGACCCCATGTACTGCGCCGGACTCCTCTTAAGCTCCAAGATGAGCCAGGGTTTCACCTTCCGGATCATCGATGTGAGCTATACAGAAAAAGACAAGGTGATCGAACTCAACGCTCCGGAAGAACTCTACGACATTGCCACTCTTCTCCGGGATAACGAAAAATATGTCATCGAAAGCATTTTCGCCCGGAGCACAGGTAACCAGGCCGTCGCCATCTCGACGACGCGTCTCCACAATATTGCCGGAAAATACACGGGGAAAGACGATCCCGTCGCTTTGGTGCGCGTCCAGGGCGAATTTCCCGCCACCGGAGAAATTCTCTCGCCTTTCCAGATCGGTCCCTATGTAGCGGGCTTCATGAGGGGAAGTCACATCGGACCTCTGATGCCCTGCAAGCTCAACGCCACAATATCCTACTTTGACGGTCCTCCGATTGTGACTGGCGCGGCGTTCTCAATCAAAGAAGGAAAGCTCACGGAGCCTGCCGATGTTTTTGATCAACCCTTCTGGGATTACGTTCGGCTGCAAACTGCAGAGAAAGCAATCGCCATCCGCCGCCAGGGATTCTCCGGCGCCGCCATGCTCCCCTTCAGCGAACTCGAATATGGAGGCGTAGTGGAAAAGTTAGAGAAATTGGAGAAGAAGTTTAAATTGCGCGGATAGCGAGAACTTGGCCAAGCATAAAAACCCATTCCCGACTGTAGATATTATCATCGAAGTCAAAGGCGAAGACGGAAAACCGGGCATTATCCTCATCAAGAGAAAAAATCCTCCTTACGGCTGGGCTCTTCCCGGCGGATTTGTGGACTACGGCGAGTCGCTTGAAGAAGCCGCCGTACGCGAAGCCAAAGAAGAAACCTCCCTCGGCATCGAGATTATCGCCCAGTTTCATACGTACTCTGAGCCCGGCCGCGACCCCCGTTTCCATACCATCTCCACCGTTTTTATCGCCAGAGCCGAAGGCCAACCCAAAGCTCAGGATGATGCCAAGGAAATAGGCGTCTTCAGCGCTGAGAATATCCCTCGTCCCCTGGCCTTTGACCACGAGCAGATTCTGGACGATTATTTCCGCCGCCAAAAACTTGGAAGCTTTGACGACAGTGCCAAAATAGAATAGAATGACTGTCCGGTGGAAGACGAAAAAGACCAGAAAAAAGAAAAAGATACGACACTCAAAGAATTGTGCCGAGTCATGGGCCGTGTAGAGGCTGAGGTCATCAAGAGCTTGCTTGAAAGTCACGGCATCACCTGCATTTTTGGAGGCGCGATGGTTCAGTCTGTCTATCCCATCTCCGTCGACGGCCTGGGCGAAATCAAGCTTCTCATCTCGGAAACGGACTACCCTCTCGCTAAAAAACTCCTCGAAAATAAGCCGGTAGGCGAAGAACAATAGCATCATTTAAGCCCCATTCTTAGTAGCTCATTCGAGCCCTTCCCCCATATTTAGATTCTGAGTAAATACTCAATAATTTTTCTTATTTTTTTCTTGACTTTTGAAATTTTCTCTCCTATATTTTAGGCAAATGGGATGAAATGGGATAAAATGGGAAATTCATTGATAGGAAGTTACACGGCAAAGATTGATAAGAGCGGCCGGATCAAGATCCCCGAAAAATTCCGCGCTGCCGTCGAAACAGAATATGGAAAGGATGTCTTCATCACTTCCCTTACCGATGAAGCCGTTCAGATTTACCCTCTGGCCGTATGGGAAGAGCTCACGGGAGTAGCCAAAGAAGGAGCTCTTCACCTCAGGCCGGATGTCAGGAATTTCATGCTGCGCGTTAACCGGAAAGGTGCCAAACACGAAATCGATTCCAAGGGCCGAGTTTTGCTCAACCTGTCATTGCGGGGATCGGCCAAGCTTCAGGAAGAAGTGGAAGTCATCGGCCTGAACAACCATCTGGAAATCTGGAACAAAGAGCTTTTGGATGAGAAACTCGAGAGGAAACCGCTGACGGATGAAGACTTCGAGAGCATCGCCAGCCTCATCCCTCGCGGAAAGTTGGAATGAGTGTAAAAGGACATGTGCCAGTCCTTCTCACGGAAGTCCTGGATTATTTGGACGCTACGAGAGAGGGAATTTACGTCGATTGCACCATCGGTCTGGCCGGACATGCCCTGGAAATTCTGAAAAAAAACCCCAAATCCAGACTCATCGGGTTTGACATTGATGAGATCTCTCTTTCTGAAGCGAAAAAAAAACTGAAACCCTACGCCGCGAGGGTCCAACTCTATCACTCCGATTTCCGGTATCTTCCTGAACTGGATATCGATTTCTCCTCGGTCCGGGGATTGCTTCTCGACCTCGGTCTTTCTTCCTTCCAGCTCGACTCCCCGGAGAGAGGGTTTAGCTTCAATCAGGAAGGCCCCCTGGACATGAGGATGGACTTGCGGAACAAAACGACGGCCTTCAAAATCATCGACACCTTTTCTGAACCTAAACTCTGCCACCTCTTCCAGGAATATGGGGAGCTTAAACAGGCAAAGAGATTAGCCAGGGAGATCGTGACCAGAAGAAAGACAGGAAAGATCGAAACCACTACCGAGCTCCGTCGGATCATCGAGGAATTCTGCCACTGGATACCGCAAAAAGGGAAAATCCATCCAGCGGCCAAAGTGTTTCAAGCTCTCCGCATCGAAGTCAATGAGGAACTCAAAGGAGTTGGAGAATTCCTTAGAGAAATGGCGAGGAAGGCGTCTTCTGGCTCTCGTTTTGTCGCGATCTCTTTCCATTCCCTCGAGGACAGGATTGTTAAGCACACATTTGCTCGGCTGGCCGCATCCAACGACAAGCCGGCCCTGGTTCGCCTCCTCACCAAGAAGCCTGTTACTCCAACGGAAGAAGAGATGGCCGCGAACTCGAGGTCGAAGCCGGCCAAGCTGAGAGCCGTCGAGAAAATATAATGGTCAGGAAAAGATATCAGAAAAAAGAGATAGTCCTGGCGGCAGGATGTGTGCTTCTTGCCATCGCAACCCTCACATTTTATATCTGGCACCAGACCGCTCTCATCAGCCTGGGTTATCAAACAGGAAAACTCGAGGAGGAGATCCTTCGCCTCGAGGAACAGATCAAAAAATTGGAGACGGACAAAGCGGCGCTCCTGGCGCTAGAGAGAGTGGAGAGGATTGCCCGCAACGACCTCAACCTCGCTGAGCCTAAAGAGGAGCAGATTATTTATGAAGACTTTCGAGTGTTCGACGAAAAATGAATGAGCTAAACTATTCCTACCAAAAAAGAGTCAGCAAAAGAACCATCCTCCTGACCTTTTTTTTCTTTCTCTGGTTTTTCGGGCTGACTCTCCGGCTCATTCAGCTTCAAGTGATCGAGCACAGCCGCCTGAAGGCTGCCGTTGTGAAACAGAACCAGGTCAAACCGGATATTATTCCTGAAAGAGGAACGATTTATGACCGCCGCGGCAAGATCATGGCCCGAAGCCTTCCCACGCCTTCTGTTTTTTTCCTGCCTTCTGAGGATGAACCTTCCGAGGAGCAATTCGCTCGAATTCGGCGACTCCGAATTCTCGATCTTTCGGATAAAGAGCTCCAAAAAATTAAAGCCAGAATTGAGGGAGGAGATACATTTATCTGGGTAAAAAGAAAAATCAGCCCGGAAAAGGCGGAACTCATTAAGAGCATGGGCTTGAACGGAATTAATTTCCAGCAAGAACACAAAAGATATTATCCCTTAGGGACGCTTGCCGCTCATGCTCTCGGGGGTGTGAACATCGATGACAAAGGTGCCGGCGGCGTGGAACTCCAGTACAACGCCAGACTTGAGGGAGTAAAGGGAAAGAGTCTCATCCTGCGGGACGCTCACCAAAGGCGGTATCACTTAGAAGTCCTCAAAGAGCCCACACCCGGACAAGACCTGATCCTGACAATCGATGAGACGATCCAGTACATCGCTGAAAGGGAACTTATTAAAGCCGTGCGCGAGAAGGGTGCGCAATGGGGAACTGTGATCATCTCTCATCCGTCCTCTGGAGAAATCCTGGCCATGGCCAGCTACCCGACTTACGACCCGAACTTTTATCCTCCATCGTCTCCTGAAGCGGAACGCAACCGAGCGATCCAGCATAATTTCGAGCCGGGTTCTACGTTCAAAATCATCACGGCCGTAGCGGCCAGAGAAACGGGGCTCGTTGATTTCTATGACTCTTTCGATTGCAGCGAAGGCAAGATCAAGGTAGCCGGCTGGACAATCAGTGACCACAAAAAAATGGGTCTCCTCACTTTTTCGGAAATCATCATCCACTCCTCCAATGTCGGCACAATCCAGGTCAGCTATCGCATCGGACCTGAAAATCTGTACCGGATGATCAAAAATTTCCGCTTCGGAGAAAAAACAGGCATCGACCTTCCGGGAGAAGAAAACGGGATTTTCCATGCTCTCAAATATTGGACCAAGACTTCTCTCCCTTCCCATGCTATTGGCTACGAAATCTCCGTCACGGCTATTCAAATTCTCCAGGCTATGAATATTATCGCCAACAGAGGCTGCCTCGTTCCGCCTCGAATAACGCGCGAAACACTGGATCTTACTGGGTCGATGAAGGCGTCCCCTTCTCCCTGCGAAAGAATCATCTCCGAAAAGACGGCGACTGAACTCATTAACCACGTGTTTGAAAGAGTTGTCCTGGATGGCACGGGGCAGGCGGCTCAGCTCAACGGGTTTACAGTCGCCGGAAAGACAGGGACGGCCCAAAAAATAGACCCGGCAAGCGGCAACTACTCGGCCGGCAAACATCTGGCTTCCTTTGTCGGGTTTGTTCCTGCAGCAAAGCCCGTGCTTTCCATGATTGTGGTGATCGATGAGCCCAAGACCGGCCTCCACTACGGCGGCCAGGTGGCTGCGCCTGTTTTTCACGAGATTGCCAGCCGGGTTCTCCTTTATCTCCGGCAATCACCCGAGATAGACCCGACGAAAAAGATAGTCACAGCTCAACTGCGGAGTGAAAGCGAACGATGAAGCTTAAGGATCTCCTCAAAGACATCCCCGGCGTGCATGTCAACGGGAACGGCAGCGCAGAGATCCTTGGCCTCGCCTATTCGTCCCAACAGATCCAGCCGGGATTCCTGTTCACAGCCCTCAGAGGAGAAAAGAGGGATGGCCATGATTTTATTGAGGACGCTCTTCGCCGCGGAGCCAGCGCCATCCTCTCTGAGAGGCCCAAACCCCCAAACCTGAAGGTCACCTGGATCGAGGTCGCTGACGCCCGAGAAGCCTTAGCCTTTTCAGCAGCCAATTTCTATGATCATCCTTCAATGAAGATGAAAGTCATCGGCATCACCGGCACAAAAGGGAAGACAACCCTCACCTATCTTCTCGAGTCCATCCTTAATAAGGCCGGTTACGAGCCCGGTGTCATCGGAACGATCAACTACAGGTGGTCGAATAGGATTCTTTCCGCTGAAAGGACAACGCCCGAGGCTCCAGAAATGCAAAAAATGATGAGGGAGATGCTGGATCAGGGCATCACCCATTGCCTGATCGAAGTCTCCTCCCATGGCCTCGACCTCAAAAGAGTCTGGGGGATCAGGTTCGATATTGCGGTCTTCACAAACCTGGCCGCCGAACACCTGGATTACCACGAATCCATGGAAGATTATTTTGAAGCCAAGAAGAAACTTTTCTTCCTGAATGCCAAGAAAAGAACAGCCGTAGTCAACTTGGATGACCCATGGGGAAAAAAATTGATCGCCGAACTCCCCCTGACGACGGTCTCCTACGGGCTTGAACCTGCGGCTATTGTCCGCGGACAAGAATACAGGCTGACCGAAGGGGGAATAAAGGTGGAGGTCGATTTTCCCGGCGGTCAGATGAAGATCTGTTCTCCCTTAATGGGGAAACATAATCTCTATAATATCCTGGGTGCTTTCGCCACGAGTCTCGCCCTGAACATTCCTGCCTTGACCATCAAAGAGGGAATAAGCGCGCTCAAAGGCATCCCGGGAAGGCTGCAGAAAATCGAGAACACCCTGGGCTTCCAGGTTTTTGTGGACTATGCTCACACCGATAATGCCCTCCTCAATCTGCTTGAAACGGTCCACGAGCTGAAGCCCCATCGGATTCTTCTGGTTTTCGGAGCAGGAGGCGACAGGGACAAGTCCAAAAGAGCCCGGATGGGAGAAGTTGCGGCGAAGTTCGCCGACTGCACTTTTCTGACCTCCGACAATCCCCGCTCTGAAGACCCTCTGGCCATCATCGCCGACATTGAAAAAGGATTCATCCAGAAAGGCTCAAAGAACTACTGTATCGTCTCCGACCGAAGGAAGGCCATAGAGCAGGCCTTGGCCTCGGCAAAAAAGGGAGACTATATTCTCATTGCCGGCAAGGGGCATGAACATTATCAAGTTTTTAAGGACAGGACCGTTCCTTTTGACGACGCCGAGGTCATTTGTTCCATCCTTAAAACCATGGGGCCGAGGCAGTGATGGCGGAATTCCGGTTAGACGAGATCGCAGCAAAAATAAGCGGCTATATTCTGCAGGGCGACCCATCTCATCTTTTTCATAAATTCAACATTGACTCCAGGCTGAGCGAGCCCGGAGAACTCTTTTTCGCCATAGTTGCGAAGAGAAATGGCCATGATTTTGTTCCAGACGCTGCCGGCAAGGGAGCCCAAGGTGCTGTTATCTCTCAAGACGTCCCTCGCCCTGCCCGAGATTTTGCTCTGGTCCGGGTTGCTGACACGGTGGCGGCTCTTCAGACGCTGGCAAAAGCCGTCCTCTGCGACCGCCCTCCAAAAATCGTCGGCATAACCGGAAGCATCGGAAAGACGACCACAAAAGAATTCACCTCCGGCCTGCTCTCCCAGCAGTTCAACGTCCATAAGTCAGAGGGAAATTTTAACAACTACCTCGGCCTTTCCCTCTCTCTCCTTAAGATCACCCCAGACCATGAAGTGGCAGTCCTGGAGATGGGAACGAGCGCTCCCGGAGAAATCCTGGCCCTCACCCAGATTGCGCCTCCCGATGTTTGTGTGATCACCAACGTCAACCCTGTTCATCTTGAATTCTTCCACAGCCTTGAGGGCATCGCCCGAGCCAAGAAAGAAATCCTCGAAGGAACCAAAAAAGGCGGCATTGCGGTTCTCAACGGCGATGACCCCATAGTCCAGAGAATCGCCCGAGACTGGAAAGGCAGGAGAATCACTTTCGGCCTTTCTTCCAGCTGCGATATCAGAGCCTCCGCCATCCAAAAAATTGGTATGGGGGGGATGGAGTTCGATCTTCATTTAGAAAGGCAGAAAGGAAAAGTCCGTTTCCCCTTTTTTTACGAGGATTACCTCTACAACCTCCTTGCCGCTGTCGGCGCTTGTCATGCTTTTTATGTTCCTTTTGAAGGAATCGTCCAGCATATTTCTGACCTCAAGCCGCTCTTCAGAAGAGGCAGCCTTATTTCGCTCGGCCGCAGAATCAAGCTAATCGATGATTCCTATAACTCCAACCCTAAGGCTCTCGAAGGCGCCCTCAAAGGATTATCCGATCTTCCAGCCAAAAGAAAAGTCGCCGTCTTGGGGGATATGCTGGAGCTCGGAGAAAAAGAAGCTGAGTTTCATATCCATGCCGGCAAGCAGGTTGTTGAATACGGCTGGGATGTCCTGGTCACCATAGGCCGACTGAGCCTTTATATGGCCGACGGTGCGCTCTCGGCAAGGATGAGCAAAGACCGCATTTTTTCCTTTTTGACCTCTGAGGAAGCGGGGGAAAAAATTCCTTCCCTGATTCAGGGAGGAGATTTGGTCCTGGTGAAAGGGTCACGGGGGATAAAGACAGAAAGAGTGGTCGAAAGACTGAAACACGAGTTTAAGGAGAATTGAGGTGTTGTACTGGCTTCTCGTCCCGTTGAGGAATTACTACATCTTCTTCAATGTCTTCCGGTATATCACTGTCCGAACAGCCCTGGCCGGAATCACAGCCCTCTTGGTCAGCTTCCTCCTCGGACCCTGGATCATCAGGATGATGAAAAAGCACCAAGTCGGCCAGGAAATTCGACCCGAGGGTCCTCAATCCCATCTTATCAAAAAAGGGACGCCCTCGATGGGCGGCATCCTGATTATCGGCTCCACCCTCATTCCGACGCTGCTCTGGGGGAATCTCAGCAACATCTATGTTTGGCTCGGAATGATCACCATGACGGCGTTCGGAGCCATCGGGTTCTGGGATGATTACCTGAAGGTGAAGAAGCATAGGTCCTTAGGACTCAAAGCCAGGAACAAGCTGCTCCTTCAGTTCCTGTTGGCTGCGATCATCGGTCTTGTTCTTGTTTATTTAGGATTGACCGACGGGTTTAACCTTCATCTGAGCTTTCCGTTTTTCAAAAAATGGGTTCCTTACTTGGGCTGGTTTTATCTGCCCTGGATTATCTTCATCCTCGTCGGCTCTTCGAATGCCGTGAACCTGGCCGATGGGTTGGATGGATTGGCCATAGGCCTGACGCTTATTGGCGCCTCGGCCCTTACAGCTTTGACATACATCGCCGGTCATGCCATCTTTTCTCAGTACCTGAACATTCCACGCGTCGCTCAGGCAGCCGAGCTAACCGTCTTTGCCGGGGCTCTTGCGGGAGCCTGTCTTGCTTTCCTCTGGTTCAATTGCCACCCGGCCCAAATCTTCATGGGCGATGTGGGAGCCCTCTCTCTGGGAGCCACGCTTGCCTGCATCGCTATCCTGATAAAGCAGGAATTCCTCCTCTTCACGGTTGCCGGTGTTTTTATTCTTGAAGCGCTCTCCGTTCTTCTCCAGGTCGCCTATTTCAGAGCGACGGGAGGAAAGAGAATCTTCAAAATGGCTCCCCTTCATCATCACTTCGAACTCATCGGCTGGCGTGAGGAACAGATCGTAGTCAGGTTCTGGATTCTGGCCATCATTTTCGCTCTGTTTAGCCTTGCAACTTTGAAGCTGAGATAAAAATGGACATCGCCGGAAAAAGAGTCTTGATCGTCGGTTTGGGAAAAACCGGAGAGGCTGTGGCGAATTTTTTCCTCAGCCGGGAAGCCAAAGTGACGATCAGTGAAATAAAAACGGTGGAAGAGCTGGGAGACAAAGCACGCTTTTGGAAGGAAATGGGCGCCGCCATAGAAACAGGAAAGCACAGCCTTAGGACTTTTCTCAACGCTGAGCTTATCATTCCCAGCCCGGGAGTAGCTTCTCTTCCTGAGCTCGAAGCAGCCAAGAAGGCAGGAATTAAAGTCATTTCTGAAATCGAATTAGCGTTTCATTTCCTCACAGGGAAAATCGTGGGCATCACCGGCACCAACGGAAAATCCACGACTGCCACCCTGGCCCACAAGATCCTCAAAGAGGCCGGCCTCAAAGCTTATCTTTCCGGCAACATTGGAACTCCTCTGATTTCCTTCGTGGACAAGAGTCGTGCTGACCATATTTATGTCACAGAAATCTCGAGCTTCCAGTTAGAGCATATCGACCGATTCAAAGCGGACATTTCTGTTTTTCTCAATATTTCTCTCAATCATCTGGATTGGCACGCCTCTTTCACTGACTATTACATCACGAAAAAGAAGCTCGTCCTGTCTCAAGGCAAAGAGGACATCGCTATCCTTAACCGAGATGACAGGCTTGTCTGGACACTCGCCAAAGAATCCAAGCCGAAAGTCTATGCGTTCAGCAGCAGAAAAGAAGTCCGCCGAGGATGTTTCCTCAAAGAAGGATGGATCGTCCTGCGCGATGAAGGGGAGGAGAAACTTCTCCGGACCTCTGATGTTCCTCTTCCCGGCCTTCACAATCAAGAAAACGTGATGGCGGCAGCGCTGGTTGGCCACCGCCTGGGTGTGTCTCCGCGCCATATGCGCTCTTCAGTCAAGACCTTTACCGGATTAGAGCACCGTCTGGAGAAAGTTTTGACGGTCCGTCGTGTTGATTTTATTAATGATTCCAAAGCCACCACAGTTGACGCCACGATCAAGGCTCTGCGGAGCTTTGACAAGAAAATCGTCCTTATTCTGGGCGGCAGAGACAAAGGAGCCGATTTTACGCAACTCCGCAAGCCTGTCAGGGAGAAGGTCAAAAAGGTCGTTCTCCTCGGCGAAGCAAAGGAGAAAATCAAGAACTCCTTGCGAAGCGTTGTGCCCATAGAAGAAGCCGCTTCGCTGCGCGAGGCTGTTTCGCTCTCCTTTGCTTCAGCATCGCCGGGAGAAATGGTCCTTCTGGCTCCCGCCTGCACAAGTTTTGACATGTTCAAAAATTTCGAGGCAAGAGGCCGGGCCTTCAAGAGAGAGATCTGGAAGCTCAAGGAACGCATCGACGAGGAGCGGAGGTAATGGAAATCTTTAAGCCATTGAGTTTCGATAAAGTGCTCGCTTTCATCACGCTTTTCCTCCTAACTGTCGGATTCATCATGGTCTTCAGCTCCTCTGCCATCCTGGCCGAGGAGAAGTACCATCAATCCCTTTACTTTCTCATCCAGCAGGCCATCGGCGCCGGGGCCGGGATCATGCTGATTGCTATCATTTTGTCCATCAGAAGACCCTTTTACCAGAATCCTTTTCTCGTCTACGGGTTTCTTCTCTTCTCTCTTTTTCTCTTGGCGCTGTGCTTCGTCATGCCGGATGTGGCCAGGACCAACCGCTGGGTCATTCTCTTCGGCATCCGTTTCCAGCCCTCGGAGCTGGCCAAGATCAGCCTCGTCCTGTTTCTCGCTTACTATTTGGAGCGCAAAAGAGACAGGCTTCACGAATGGCGAATTCTGATTTTCCCTGTTTTTATCATAGCCCTGTTCACTCTGTTAATCCTAAGGGAGCCTGATTACGGGACAGCTCTGCTTGTCTTTTTTATCTGCGCGCTGATGCTTTATCTCGGCGGAGTAAAACTCCGTTATTTAGGAATATTGGGTATTGCGGCGGCAAGTCTCTTCGCCTTTTTTCTCTTTCAGGCCAGTTACCGCCTTGAGAGGATCACGGGCTTTATGTCGCCGGACAAGGACCCTCTCGGCAAGGCCTTCCAGGTCAATCAGTCTAAGCTCGCCGTGGGATCCGGAGGACTCCTGGGAGTGAGTTTAGGCGAGAGCACCCAAAAGCTCTATTTCCTTCCCTGCGCCCACACCGATTTCATCTATGCCATTCTGGGCGAAGAATTCGGTCTCCTCGGGACTCTGGCCATCCTTTTTGTCTTTTTCATCTTCCTGTGGAGAGGTTTGGCCATCTCCTCGAGGGCTCCAACCCCAGCCAGCCAGTTAGCAGCCATCGGCTTAACCCTAATGATAGGCTTTCAAGCGCTGCTCAATATCTCCGTCGTCCTCGGAATGGGTCCTGCCAAAGGCGTTCCCCTCCCGCTCGTCAGCTTCGGCAGGTCTTCTCTCATCTGCAACTTGGCGGCCATAGGAATCATCCTGCATATTTCCCAAAGGAAAGGCAACGAGAGAAAAAACATATGAAGGAAAGAAGAATCATCATCAGCGGCGGAGGGACCGGAGGGCACCTCTACCCCGCCCTGGCTGTCGGACAGAAGCTCCGAGAGAAAGATCCCCGTGTTCACCTGACTTATGTTGGAAGCCGTCGCAGCTTAGAGAAAAATCTGATGGACCGGTCTGAAGCTCATTTTGTTGCGATGAAAATTGAAGGACTTAAAGGAAGAGGGCTGAAGAGTCTCAAGGCCCTGGCCATCCTTCCCTTCGCCTTCCTCAAATCTCTGGCCATACTGCTTCGCATCAGGCCGGACCTGGTCATTGGCGTCGGAGGTTACAGCTCAGGGCCGATTGTTCTCCTGGCTTCGTTGATAAAAAAACCGACTCTCATCCTCGAACAAAACCTTTGTCCAGGGTTCACCAACCGCCTCCTGCTCCGCTGGACAAAAAAGGCGGTTGTCGCTTTCGAGAATTCCTTGGCTTTCTTCAGGGGAAAAGGCGTCTTTCTCGGGAATCCTGTTCGGGAGGAATTTTATAGCCTTCGACCTAAACAAAGGATGAAAGACCTGACCCTTCTCATTTTCGGAGGAAGCCAGGGTTCGCATGTCCTCAACGAGGCCATGACGGCGGCACTTCCTCTCCTCCAGACCGAAAAAGAAAACTTGAGGATTTTCCATCAGACGGGAAAAGCCGATTTCGACCAAGTCAAGTCGAGCTACATCCAGAACGGTTTTGAAGAGGCTGTGGTTTCGCCTTACTTTTTCGATATGGCGAGCTATTTCGAAAAGTCCGACCTCATTATCAGTCGGGCCGGGGCCACGACCATTGCCGAACTCATTGTCTCTCAGAAAGCAGCCATCCTGGTTCCGTTCGCCCTGGCCTCGGAGGATCACCAAACAAAAAATGCCAGAGAGATCGAAAAAGTCGGGGGCGCTCGAGTGATTCTCGAAAGAGATCTCACTCCTCAATTGTTGGCCGAGAAAATTCTATTCTTTCTAAAAAATAAAGAAAAAATCAGCGCTATGGAAAGGAACTTGGCGGCCCTGAAAACAGACAGGCCAGCCGAAAAGATCGCCAATCTCTGTTTCGAGTTAATGGAGGCGAAAGCTTAGGAGGCATGCGGTGGTCAAGAAGGTCTATCGGAAGCTCAAGCATATCCACATGATCGGCATCGGCGGAACCGGGATGAACGGAATTGCCGAAGTGCTCCTGAACTTAGGGTATAAGGTCACAGGCTCTGACCTGCAGACCAACGAGGCCACCCTGCGACTCGCCCGCCTCGGAGCCAAAATTGACAAAGGCCATAGAGCAGATCGAGCGCGAGGAGCGGATGTCGTTGTCATCTCTTCGGCCGTCAAAGAAGACAACGTCGAGGTTCAGGAAGCCAGACAACTCAAGATACCGGTGATCCCCCGTGCCGAGATGCTGGCTGAATTGATGCGGATGAAATACGGCATTGCCGTCGCCGGCTCCCACGGCAAGACCTCTACGACCTCGATGATTGCCCTTGTGCTCGAGTATGGCGGTTTAGACCCCACCATCATCGTCGGCGGCCGTCTGAACACGATCGGAGCGAACGCTAAGCTTGGCGAGGGCGATTTTATTGTCGCCGAGGCCGATGAGAGCGACCGTTCTTTTCTCCTCCTGTCCCCTTTTATCGCCGTGCTCACCAATATCGACGACGAGCACCTTGACCAGTACAGCACCGTCGACGAGATCAAAAAGACCTTTGTGAATTTTGCCAATAAAGTCCCTTTTTACTGTCCGATCATTCTCTGCCTTGACGACCCGAACCTTCAAAGCCTCATCCCCTTCCTCGAACGAAGGATGATAACTTACGGCTTCTCCACTCAAGCGGACATCTTTGCCCGTGACCACACCTATGAAAATTTCAAGAGCACGTCTTCTCTCTATTACAGGGGAAAAAACCTCGGCGTTCTAAAACTTCAAGTCCCCGGCAAGCACAATATTTCCAACGCCATGGCCGCCGTGGCCGTGGGGCTCGACCTGGATATTCCCCGGAAGCTAATCCTTCAGGCTCTGGAAAGTTACACCGGGACAGGCCGTCGGTTCGAGCTGAAAAAAGAAATCAACGAAATCATGGTGGTCGAGGATTACGGCCATCATCCGACGGAAATCAAGGCTACATTGGATGCGGCCAAGCGCGGCTGGCCGAGGCGTGTCGTGGTCGTCTTCCAGCCCCACCGTTACACGCGCCTTTCTCTTCTGATGAAAAGCTTTGCCAAGGCCTTTAGCCAAGCAGATATCCTCATCGTGACCGAGGTCTATCCGGCTGGAGAACAGCCCATTCCGGGTGTTTCTGGAAAAACTCTTTACGGCGAAATACAGCAGTTTGGCCATAAAAATGTCCATTTTGAGCCGAACATGAAGAAAATTCCTCTCCTTCTCAAGAAGCTCGTGAAGCCCAAAGATCTTATTTTGGTCCAAGGGGCGGGAAATATCTACAAGATCGTCCCTGACATTATTGCCTGTCTGGAGGACAAATCCTGACCATGGCCTATCTTAATCCAGCCCTAAGATACCGAGCTCCATCTGTCCGAGGCGAACCCTTGTCGTTCCACCGAGGCCTGGAAAAAGCGCCGGTTAAGAAAATACAAAGAAAGTTGACCGTCAAGTCCAAACATATCTTTCTTTTCTTTTTTCTCCTCGCGGCTATCTTCTATTCGTTGATGAAGTTCTACCTTTTCCTGATCACCTGTAACGACCTTAACGTGAAAAGGACTCAAATCCTTTGCCACCGTGATGTTGTGGAGCGAGATATCCGGTCGCTGCTCGATGCCTCAAAACTGGGCAATCTTCTGCTTCTCGATATCGCCGGCCTCCAGGGCCAAATTGAAGGCCACCGCTGGGTCAAAGAAGCTCGCCTCCGCAAAGTCTTCCCTTCTTCATTAAAGATAGAGATCAAAGAAAGGGAGCCCGCGGCTGTCCTGAAAATAGGCCAGAGCTTTCTGCTTATCGATGAAGATGGCGTTGTCCTTGAACGCTTGACTGCCCTGGAGGAAGCCGGCCTTCCGCTGCTGTTAGACTCCTCTCAATTCCTGACCCGCTACAAGGAGAAGCTCACTCTGGCCTGGGAGTGCCTGAAATCCCTGACGGCTGAGGAGAAAGCGGAAGTTGAGGCATTAGACCTTTCCCGGAGCGACAGCGTAAGCCTTTATCTCAAGGGCCAGCCGACGCAAATCATCCTCGGCAACGAGAGCTTTTCTCAAAAATTGAAATTTTATCACTCTTATATAGATAGACTGGAAAGCGAAAACGGACCTCTTGAGTATGTCGACCTCCGTTTCGAGGGCCGCATTTACCTCAAGCCTATGGATACCCAGGAGGTTGCCGCTTTTACCAGCCCCAAAGTGGAGGGAAAGTAATGCCAAAAAACAGCTACATCGTCGGGTTTGATATCGGGACGAAAAAGGTCGCCGCCATCATCGGCGAAATCACCGAGGAAAGAAAGGTGGAGATCATCGGCATCGGGACGGCAGACTCAAAGGGACTGAGAAAGGGCGTTGTCGTAAACCTGGAAGCCACCACCGCCGCCATCAAAAAAGCGCAGGAGGAGGCTGAACTCATGGCCGGGGTGGAGATAGATTCTGCGTTTGTCGGCATCTCGGGAGCTCATATCAAGAGCTTTAATTCGCGGGGCGTCATCGCTGTCTCGGGGAAAAACAGGGAAATCACCCGCGAGGATATCCGGCGGGTCATCGACCAGTCCAAAGCCGTCTCCATCCCCCCGGACCGGGAGATCATCCATATCATCCCCCAGGAATTTGTCGTGGATGAACAGGACGGGATTAAAGCGCCCCTGGGGATGAGCGGCATCAAACTGGAAGTGAATGTCCACATCGTCACTTCCGCCATCACTTCGGTCCAGAACCTAAGGACTTGCGTGGAGAAGGCAGAGATCGAAATCGAGCAGATCGTCTTGAACCAGATCGCCACAGCCGCCTCTGTGCTGACCCACGATGAGACGGAATTGGGAGTTGGGCTCATCGATATCGGCGCCGGCACAACGGAAGTGGCCATCTTCGAGCGAGGCAGCCTTTGGTATACCGCCATCATTCCCATCGGCGGGGACAATTTCACCAATGACATCGCCGTCGGGCTTCGCACCCCCATTCCCGAGGCTGAAAAAATAAAGAAAAAATTCGGCTGCGTTGCCGGTCCTGCCACAGACGAGCAGGAGACGATCGAAGTCCCGTCAGTGGGCCGGGTCAAAAAGCCGCGGGTCCTTTCCCGCCAGATCCTGGCCGATATCATCCAGCCCCGGGCCGAAGAAGTCTTCCGCCTCGTGGACAACGACATCAAAAGAATGGGATATGAAAAATCCCTCAATTCAGGAATTGTCCTCACCGGCGGAACAGCGCTTCTCGAAGGCCTGGAAGAGGTGGCCGAAGAAATCTTTGATTTGCCGGTGCGCCGAGGCGACCCCACGGGTATCGGCGGCTTGGTGGACAGAGTCAGCACACCCGACTATGCCACTGCCGTAGGTCTCATCCTTTACGGATTCGACCAATGGCAGGAAAGAGGCATGTCACAAGATAAAAAGAAAGGACTTTGGGCCAAAATGCGTGATTGGCTCAAGGAATCATAAGGAGAGGAGGAAAAATGAGCGATGATATTAGCAGTAAATTGAAATTTCATCTCGTCGAAGACGTCATCGGCGCCAAAATCAAGGTCGTCGGCATCGGAGGCGGAGGAGGGAATGCCGTCAACCGGATGATCGAAGCCGGAATCGAGGGCGTCGAGTTTATCGCCGTGAATACGGATGTGCAGGCTTTAAGCAACAACCGGGCCGGGACAAAGCTCCAAATCGGCGGCCAAACCACCAAAGGGCTGGGCTCGGGCGGAAGCCCGGAAACCGGAAAGCAGGCGGCCATGGAAGACACAGAAAAACTTATCGAGCTCATTCAGGGTGCCGATATGGTCTTCCTTACGACAGGCCTGGGAGGCGGGACAGGGACAGGAGCAACTCCGATTCTGGCCAACCTGGCCTCGGAGATGGACATTCTGGCCATAGCCATTGTCACCCTGCCCTTTGAATTCGAGGGCAGGGTGAGGGCCAAACAGGCGGAAGAAGGGCTGAAAGAGCTGAAGGGCGCCGTCGATACGGTCATTTCCATTCCCAACGAACGGCTCCTTCAAACCGTCAACCTGGACACTTCCATCCAAGACGCCTTCAAAATGGCCGATGACATCCTCCGGCAGGCGGTCCAGGGCATTTCCGACCTGATCACCAAGCCCGGGCTGATCAACCTTGACTTTGCCGATGTCAAGTCCATCATGAAAGGAATGGGCATGGCCTTTATGGGAACCGGCATCGCTTCAGGCGAAAACCGGGCCGTCGATGGGGCCCAGAAGGCGATCTCCAGCCCGCTTCTTGTCGACACTTCTATCGAAGGCGCCCGCGGCGTGCTCATCAATATCACCGGCGGAAAGGACCTGACTCTCCACGAAGTCTCCAAAGCCTCCCAATTGATCCACCGGCTGGCCCACCCTGATGCCAATATCATTTTTGGAACGGTCATCGATAACGGAATGAAGGAAATGGTCAAGGTGACTGTCATCGCCACAGGTTTCGACACTATGGAAGAAAAAGAAGTTACGACGCGCGAAGGGTATGCCATTCCCCGCAAGCCCACTCCTCCTCCCTTCCAAATTGACACAGACACGCCGCCTTTCCTTTTCGAGCCAAAAGGAAGTCCTTCCCTCTGGGAACCTCCGGCCTGGGAAAAACAGTATGAGCCCTATGAAACTCCTACGTTCATCCGCCGGAGCAAGCATTCCTCGATGAGAAAACAACCCAATGACCTCGGCTGACCTCATCGTCGAAAACTGCCGCCAGCTTCTGACGTGCGGCGGTCAGATTCCGAAAAGAAAAAACGCCCTCCAAGAGGTGGGGCTGTTAGAGAAGGCCTGGATAGCCTCGCATAAGGGAAAGATCGTCTTCGTCGGCAGGGAAAAGGATTTTAAGACCGAAGTCCGGGCCAAAGACTCAGCCTTCCGAATAGATGCCAGCAGACTTGTCGGGTTGCCGGGATTCGTAGATTCCCATACTCATCTTCCGTTTGCCGGAAACCGGGTGGAAGAATTCAGGCTGCGACTTAAGGGCGCCACTTACCAGCAACTGGCTAAGAAGGGAATGGGCATCCAGACAACCGTTAAAGCCACTCGTAAAGCCACAAAAAACGAACTCCTGCGTCTATGCCTTTCCCGGCTTGACCAGATGCTCCTCCACGGTGCGACCACTGTTGAAGCTAAAAGCGGCTACGGCTTAAACCTCAAGGACGAACTCAAGCAGCTCGAGGTCTTGCGGGAAGCCCAGAAGATTCATCCTGTGGATATCGTGCCCACTTTTATGGGCGCCCATGAAGTTCCCCAGGAATACCGAGGCCGAAAAAAGGCCTACATCAACCTCCTCATCCAGAAGGTCATCCCGGAAGTGAAGAGACGGAAACTCGCGGAATTTTTTGATATCTTCTGCGAAGAAGGCGTTTATTCCGTAGACGAGACAAAGCGACTTGTCGACAAAGCCAAACAGGCGGGATTCAAAATTAGAATCCACGCCGACGAATTTTCTCCCCTGGGCGGCGCAGAATTGGCGGCTGAGGCGGGAGCTGCTTCGGCCGACCATCTGATCAGCATCACGGAAGAAGGAATCCGGGCCCTGGCCCGAAGCAAAACAGCGGCCACCCTCCTGCCGGCTGTTTCCTTCTTCCTGATGCTCGAAAAACGGGCGCCGGCACGAAAGCTGATCGATGCCGGCGCCGCCGTCGCCCTGGCTTCTGACTTCAACCCGGGAAGCTCGATGGTGAGTTCAATGCTTTTTGTCCTCCAGCTCGGAGTTTTCTTGCTAAGAATGAGTATCGAAGAGTCAATCAATGCCGTGACGGCCAACGCGGCCTACGCCTTAAGAAAGCATGAGGAAGCGGGAACCTTAGAAGTCGGGAAAAAGATGGATATGCTTCTTTGTGATGTGCCCGATTACGCTTCTCTTGTCTATCAATTGGGTATCAACCCCATTCGCCATGTCGTCAAAAACGGAAAGGTCGTCGTCCGCGACGGCCGCCGCATCTGAAGAAAGGGTTTCGTGTTTATAAGCCTTCTGATATCTTCAACCTTGCTTAAGAATAATATCGACAGAATGTCACAGAGAAGCTGGAATTTTGCTGCCACAATGACAAACAAACCGAGAATATATTATTATAAAAATTAGTTATGATACCAAGAGACCTTTTGCAGAAAAAATTCAAAATATTCATCTTCCTATCTTTGTTCATTCTGCTGATGGAAGTCGGGGGAGGGCTTTTCACAAATAGCCTGGCGTTGCTAAGCGACGCTGGACATGTTCTCATCGACTTACTGGCTCTTTCTTTGGCCTATCTTGCGCTACGCCTTTCAAAAAAGCGCTCGACTAACAAATATACGTTCGGATATTACCGGGCGGAAATTCTTACCGCAATCATAAATGGTCTGGTGCTTATGGCTATCACCGTCTACATTTTTTATCAGTCCTACATCAGGTTCCTATCGCCTCGGGCCATCAAGGGGCCGGAGATGTTGATCATCTCAGTTATAGGACTTTTAGCTAATTTATATGTTGTCATCAAGATACAGAGCTATGAAAAGGACAATCTGAACATAAGAGCCGCCTACCTTCATGTTTTAAGCGATACTCTATCATCGGTCGGCGTTGTCCTGGCAAGCGTATTGATCATAGTCACAGGCAATTATATTTTTGACCCGATCATAAGCGCGATGATCGGATTATTCATCGTGGCAGGCTCCTTCCGGCTGATCAAAGAATCCGCGCAAATCCTTATGGAAGCAACGCCTCAAAACATAGATTTAAATGAATTGTCCGGGGACATTCAAAGCATAACTGGCGTTAAAGAGGTCCATGACCTTCATGTCTGGAGTATTTCGTCGGATGTGTATGCCCTGAGCTCTCACATTCTGATAGATGCAGAAAATGCTAAATCAATGAACAAAATAATCTCCGAAATAAATGAGCTGCTCAAATCAAAACACAATATAACTCATACGGTCATACAATCAGAATGCGAGAGTTGCGTCGAGGGCGTGGACAAACATGACCATTAACGAACTGTCCTACGATCCAAGGTCTCAAACCGGTTGATATCTCTGCCTCCCTCCAAAACAACCCCTTGGACGCAGGACCGTTCCCCTTGCTGCCGAGCCCGGCGTTTACCTGATCGATAAACCTGACATGACCAAGAATCCGGTGAGTTCAGAGGAGCTCGAGGTAGCGCAGAAGTATGAGGTGAATGCTTTTGTGCACAAGTTCGATTCGGCCCAGGCTGTTGTGCGGCAGGCAATCATCCTGAAGCTCGAAGGCTACGCGGACAATTATCTCGAGACCTATCTCCCGCCGTTTGATATAGACAGCAAAGTAGCCTCTTTAGAAGCACTGCCCGAAGCGCCAGAGGCCAGCTGGACGGTCGTCCAAATTTTCAAAGGTTCCGGCATTTCGGGCCGCATGCTAAAGCCGCCGCCCCTGCCTCCCCGTCCAACTCCGCCGCCCATGGGCGGCCTGCCCATCCCGCCCAGACCTCCTCTCCGCATCTTGCTCAAATCAGGTTTAGATGTCTCAAAGCCGATGCCGATGGTCGCCCCGGGTTTTACTCCAACCGCCAATGGCTGGCCTTCTTTAGTTAGAAGAGGAATTTTGAGTTCATAGACGACCAGACCGCTTGAAGGAGCTGCCGTGACCTCAAGGCCCTTGTCTTTGGCTTTGGCAAGTTCCATTCTTTCGGGTTCAGCTTTTTTGGAGCGAATGATTTCAAGCTCGTTCATGGCTTCTCTGGGCGAGCGTTCATTCGTCTCTTCTGGATTTCTCATCTCGGGCGGCATCTGCATTTCGCGAGCAAAGGCTCCAAGAGGATATCGAATTCCGAACTTCTTTTCGTTTCCTCCCTGGGGGTCAAACCAGACGGTCAAGCCTCCCCTTAGAATTTGAGCCCTTGTGAAATTGCCCTCGGCGACGAGGCAAACATAAAGACTCTCCTGATCATTAAAAAAACCGAGCGAAAGCTGCTCCTTTTCAATGAAAGACAATGCCCCGGACCAATCATCGGATTTTCCGTCTATGACGATCTGGCGTTCCGGCCAGAGGCTCTTTGTCACATACGTTTTGAAAGAACTGCATCCCGTGAGACCAAAGAAAGCCGTGGCTAAAAGCATGGAGCCCGTTGCAACCGGCCGTATGCGATTCACTTTAAATTTTTTAGAAATTATAAACATAGCTGCCTCCTTATGTTGATAAAAACTTCATTTTTATTGTTTTTGTTGCGGACAATTCTTTTTAAGACGGCATAAGCACATTCAAATTTTAGATGGATAAGCTTTATCAATCCTTTGAAAGACATCAGGCCAGGTCAACGAGGCTTCTTTAAAAGAAACTCATTAGGACAGAAGATGGACAGAGGTGGATAATTTCACTCAATCAAATCTTTCAATCCCATTGAAGCTATATACAGAGTCCCGACTCCAGCCAGATGATACGCGACTCGGAGAGCTTCAGCTATCTCTTCTTTTGTAGCGCCTTCTTTCATTGCTGCCTGGGCAAGAGACCTTACACCCTTATCTGCTCCATGGGCAGCGTCGAAGGCCATGGCTATGATCAGTTTGTATTTCTTCGGCAAAGACCCCTCTGAAAAGACCAGCTTATTTGCTTCTTTCAAATGATTCATGAGAATTGGATCAAGCTTCTCAATTGTAGACAATGGATGCTCTGTCATTTATTGCCTCCTTCATGATGTATTTTACAATATTACGGTAGAAAGTATTTCGTTTTTTCCTGCGATGGCAGAACGTACGTCATTGTGCCGGTTTTCCCCTCCAACTACCGTGGGGAATTATGAATCACGACTCAAAAGACGTCAAGGACGGGTTGAGAGCGCAGGGATGCGTCCCTGAGGCCGTTCGAGGCGCCAGAAGAGCCGCAAATCACCCAGACCTCTTGTCCCGGGCAAAGTGAAGATCATGAAAAATATTCGGCACCGGAATGGCGCCAGCCTGCGATCTTCTCCACCAAGGCCTCAGAGATGAGCTCTTCCCCAAGGAGAAGAGCGAAGACTTCGCGCTTGAAGAACAATGAGACAACTCGTGTTGTCCATAGGGCCGGTCAGGTCGTCGTTCGCGACGGCCTCCGCGTCTGAAATTCAAATTCCCTTTTCTTTCAGCCTGGCAATAGCCTTTGCTATCTCCGCTTGCTGCTCCTCAATGATCGCGATGAGCTCTTCCGGCGTTCGTGTATCTTCCACACTTTTTCTATTGGGATTGACGGCCTTGATGTCATAGTTTTTCGCTTCAATCTCTTCTATGGGCACTTTCCAGGACCTTTCGCTCGCTGCTCTCGCCGGCAAAAACTTAAAAAAATCGTCAAACTGCTCTAAAGTTAACGGCTGCTTTTTGGTTATATTCAGATCTGACAGATCGTAGTACCAGATTTCTTTTGTCGGCTCGCCCTTGGCGAAAAACAAAAGATTGGTCTTGCTCGCCGCCCCCGCATTCAGAAATACCCTCGGCGGGAGGCTCACGATACACCACAGATTGCACTCATTCAGCAGTTTGCGTTTTGTCTGGACAAACGCATTCTCGTTTGTCCTGAACAGCACTCCCTCATCCATCACAATTCCGCACCGCCCTCCCTGCTTCAGGCTATCCATCACATGTTGAAGAAAAAGCACCTGAGTGGCAGAGGTCTTATAGGCAAAGCGCGTCTGCGCGTCCTTCCCCTCCTTTCCGCCAAAAGGAGGATTGGTAAGCACGACGTCAAAGAGCGCCGGCGCTCCCGCAAACAAGCCTCCATATACCTCATTTCCTGTCAGAGTGTTCCCATGCCAAATATGAGGCTCATCAATGCCATGAAGAACGAGGTT